>Ga0255778_10000029_pt1 | contig 134057 bp, 113 predicted proteins | sample 071ome_31_FD_179976 | JGI IMG/M metagenome (GOLD analysis project Ga0255778, IMG submission 179976) | Coastal salt marsh microbial communities from the Groves Creek Marsh, Skidaway Island, Georgia - 071405CT metaG (version 2) | ecosystem: Environmental > Aquatic > Marine > Intertidal zone >...
TGCTCCCGGTGGACCACGTGATGGACCTGCTCCCGGTGGACCACGTGATGGACCTGCTCCCGGTGGACCACGTGATGGACCAGAAGATGGACCGCTTGAAGCGGTGGGAGATTGCCTAGTATTACCTAAAATGTTAGACATGAAGTCATCCTCATCATCATAGAAATCATCTTCATCTTCATCGTCATCATCGAACCAGTCATCATCAGAACCACCTCGTAGCCTTGAAACTGCGAATACAATCAAAATAAGGGAGATTAATCCTCCTCCGCCTGCTACAGCATAGAACATCATTGGCTCCATTCCGAAAATCATCTCTGTTTCTCCGTCATCTGTTGATTCTACTTCCTTTTTACATCCACTTGGATAGACTGCTACGCCTGGTTCAGTATTCATACACGCATCGATATCGTCTGTGACTCCATCTCCGTCGGTATCAGATTGGTAATCTGCACAACCATAATTCGCTCTTGCTTGAGCTGTTCTATCTCCGGCTGTGCTTGTGTTTAAACACTGGTCAGGGTCTTTTCCGCTTTGATTGTCTCCCCATCCATCAAGGTCATTATCAGCCCACTGGGAGGGTTCGGTTGGGAACTTGTCATCTCCGATATCCCTATACCCATCTCCGTCTGTGTCTATGCAACCAAGCTTACCGTTCATAGTTGAGTTGCCAAATTCTGTAGGACAGAAATCTGGTTCGTTCCCAGTTAATCTATCTCCGTAGCCGTCTCCGTCCATGTCCTCCCACTGAGTGGAATCAAGTGGGAATGCGTCGCCGGTGTGAGTTCCGTTGTCAGCGTCATAGTAGTATTGGCCCATCAGACCATCTCCATCGAGGTCTTGCAATAATGCGCTTTCATCCAAGCAACCGTTAGCTAATACAGGTAATCCTGCTTCTGTTTCTGGGCACTGGTCTAAGTTATCGTTTACTCCGTCATTATCTCCATCTAACTGATTTGGAGCACATCCATTGGCGTCTACCATCAAACCAAGCATTGTGCCTGGGCATGAATCATATGGGTCGTTTATTCCATCTGCATCGGTATCGACCTCTCGTTGGCTTTCTGAACAACCGATTTCATCTACGATTTCTGAAATTGGAGTATTAGGACAAGAATCTTCAGCGTTGGAAACAGAGTCTAAGTCGTCATCCTTCTGATATTCTGAACAACCAATTTCGTCTACAGAGTGGCCTAATTCTGTATCCGCACAATCATCAAAATCATCAGGCACACCATCGTTATCTGCGTCTTCCTCTTCACCAATAATTGGACAGCCAACACCAGGGTCACCGTTAGGCTTAGTTCCGTTAATTACTCCGAAATCATAAGGACAAGCGTCTGGATTGTTGCCATTTTGATTGTCTCCCCATCCATCGCCGTCCGTATCTTCAATCTGGGTAGAGTCTAGCGGGAAAGCATCTGAACCATCCTCGCGGCCATCCCCATCGGTATCTATGCAGCCATAATATGCTACGACACTTCCCGAGCTATCCAATGCAGAGGATGAGTTCCCTGCAAGATTAGGACAATTGTCGAGATAAAGTCCGGCTCTGTTTGAGCCATTCTCTAACGAGGTCCAATTGTCGGGATATCCGTCGTTGTCTGTATCATTAGCTGCAGACGGGTTTGTTGGGAATTTGTCGGGCAGGGTTGCGTTGTCTGAGGAGTTGTCTCCAAATCCATCAAGGTCTGAATCGGCCCATTGTGTAGGGTCGTTCGGCCACCAATCGGCACCATCTTCTTCTGTCCATTCTCTAAATGTACCAAAGTCAGACGGATCTGAAGCACCATCGCCATCCGTATCTACACAACCAAGCCTATCTCTCCAGGAAAAGCCTTGTATCCACCAGCACTTGTCTCCGAATTCTAAGTCTGAATCATTATCCCCATAGCCGTCTTTATCCTTATCCTCCCACTGCTTGTGGTTGTATGGGAATTCATCGGGAATTACAGAAAGTCCAGAGGTTTCGAGGTCTGTCTCACAGCAATCAGGGCCGTGATTATCACCTATTTCATCTCCATCAGAATCTATTGCCTGTTTCCAATTTTGTGGGAATCTATCTCCGCCCACAAAGGATACATCATTGTCAGCCCAACCATCTTGGTCGACATCATCACAGCCAATTCGGCCCCACCAAGATGTACCTCTGTCATTTGAACAATCATCAACCGCATTAGACCATCCGTCCATGTCAAAGTCACCACAACCCAATTCTCCGAGGTGAGAGGTACCTGATGTAGATACACAATTATCTGGTAAAGCACCATCTGCATTGTCCCCATAACCGTCAAGGTCTGTGTCCTCCCATTGATTGGGAATATTTGGCAAATCATCGTGGATATCTGGGACCAGATCTCCGTCTTGGTCAGGAATAATTCTCATCGTCAAGAATCCGTTTGATGGAGAATGAGAATAAGATAGCATTACTCTATCATCTGTAATCTCAATAGGAACAGGTTCTGTGGTAATTATCGCAGGGAATACCGTGGACGTAATTGGATTCTGAAGATTGCCCAAAATTCCTGTTGTCCAAACCATGTTGTTGTTTGCATCTGTGGTTGTTACGTGCCACCTATCGCCATCTAACACTAAATCTGTTGATGAATTAGTGTCAGGGATGTTAGATGATTTATGATTCCATGATCCGGTTGAATTTCTAATCATAAAACCTTGAATCATGTTATCTGCATCGAACATAACTACATGTTCATTCATTTCAAGGGTGAAATTAGATGTTGCTCCTAACATCCATGAACTCGCAACTTCTGAGAAATTTTCGTCTCCGATGGTCCCCTCGAATATTTTCAGCAAACCTCCATCGATTAGAGATACTGCGATTTTGTCATCGATTACAGAGATGGAAATTTCAGAAGTTGAGTTTGCTGTTGTAATGTTTGAATGAGTAGTATTGGTTGAATTATACTGAACAACCTGAAGTGTCTTAAATCCATCAACCTGTGCAATTTGAGCATAAACCAGATGGTCATCACTTGTCCAAATGCTATCAAAATCTTCCCCTATGCTGTCGCTTGTTATCACTTCATCAGCCCAAGAATTTGTATGGGTCATTAGATGTACTTCACCCGTATCTTCGACATATACCAATCTTGAATCATCATTGGAATCTACGTACAAGTCAATGGGGTGGCTTATCGTAACTGAAGACACGATTGTTGTTGTTGTGGTGAAACCGTTCGAGACTTCATCCGTGTAGAAAATTGTTGAGAACGATGGTGAATAATGGCCGAATCTCAAATAACCATCAGAATCGATAGCAGTTCCCATATTTTTTCCTAATCCAGTTCCCGTATTCAGAGAATAATCAACGCCAGTATGGCTTTGAGTTGTAAGAGTCTTGATTTCATTGGATGAGTGTAGCATTATCTTTGCATTGCCAGAATTTGAAATTCCAAACGCAGCATCTCCGACAACTCCGAGTTCTCTTGTATCCCACCTACCGGACGGGGTGCCATCAAGAGTAAATTCAGTCACCGACAATGATTTGTCATCAAGTATAGTCATGATTGAAGGAGAACCTCTTAGTGGCGTGAATAATTCTAGTTCATCGATTGGTTGGTCAAATTCGAAAACTACGAATTCCCAGTCTCTTTCAGAGATGAATGTTAGAAGTGGTGCGTAATCTTGACCTTGATTCAAATCTCGTGATGAATACATAATTTCATCCATCCCATCACCATCAACGTCGATTCCTGAGAGGATGTTGATTCCCACATTTTGTTGTGCTAACCCTTGGGCTACAACTTGTATGTCTGTTCTTGGACCGCTACTAGAACCGAGATATAGATCGATTTTCCCAGCCTTGGTACTAGTTGGAGAGACAAGCATAAAATCATCATACCCATCCTCATTAATGTCCCCAGCGGCCGCAATATTTGCACCTAATAGCGCATTTGAGAATGTTCCTTTTGTCGACCAGCTTGTCGCTGCTCCGGCTGCCGAACCTGCCCACATGTGGACTTTACCTGAATGATAAAGTCCAGTGTCTGCAAATAATTCACTAACGATAATGTCGTCAAATCCATCCCCTTGAATGTCGCCAACAAATGACATCGAAACACCATACAACCTACCCTGAGTGGCTACAGAATGAGTATTGATGACAGTGGTATTGATACCATTAGCGTCTCCATGGAAGAATTCAACGCTGGAGTAACCAGTCGGAGAAGACTCAGTTCCAGTGTTTGAAATTGCAATGTCTAGATATCCATCTCCATTAATGTCTCCTCCAGCCGCGATTTGGCGTCCAAACATTGGCCCATAATCTGATTGTGTTAGATTGGATGAGTGTAACATACTCGTGCTATTACCTTTGAAAATCATTACCAAGCCTGTTTGAGAGAGAGATGTAATATTGGGGTGAGTATACACAACTCTGGATGAGACAATGGCTAGGTCTACACAACCATCTGATTCTACATCGCCTAGAGAAGTCAAAGACCACCCAAGGTTGTCATTGTCCTGTGTTCCGTTAATAGCCCACCATTCCGCTGTTCCTACACCTGTTGAGGAACCGAGTCTAATTGCAACATGACCTGAGTTGTTTTCAGAATTACCTGGTTCGCTTGAGGCGAGATCATCTATTCCGTCACAGTTGAAATCTCCTGCTGCCAATCCAGTGCCCAAACTCGAATCGGAAAATTGTCCGACCAATACTTTGTCAGGGAACTCTCCAACTCCTGCAGAGGTTCCATAATGAATTGAAATTGTTCCATTGCCTTCAGGGTCGGAATATGCTATGTCTGACTTTCCATCATTGTTGAAATCTCCTGAAACAACAGTACCTTCTGGAGAATCATCGTCATATTTAATTTGATATTTTGGTGATGGCTCTAATCTTCCAATATCTTTACCCGCCAAACTTCTGAGTAACGACATAGAATTATTCCCTGCTCCATCTGAATTTGAATATACAATCTGCTCGATGTTATTCGAATCTAAATCCATTCCAATTGCTTCATCAATTGTGGAACTTCTTGCAAGAACTTGTCTAACTTCATCTGTGGAGTTAAACTTCACGAGTCTTAATTCTCCCTCTGCTGTTTGAGTGTAAACTACGTGGAACCAATCATTTTCGTCTATTTTGAACTCAATATCAGAACCAACAGGACCGGCATCGATTACGGTGTGATTCCAAAATGCCTTGTTGAAATATAGATGTCTAAGAGAATGATCAACATCTTGAAACATAATGTGGGTTCTGTGCTCTGAGTCAAATTCTAACTTCAGGCCTGAAGAAAAGATATCTTCAACGATGGTCCTGATATGCCAAGTTCTTTGTTGATAAATCGCATTCTTTTCGGCTAATCTCGCAAGTCGTAAATCATCCTCGACATTGTACAAAATCTGAACTCTATCCTGATTTGCGACCGATATTGCACATTCATCAGCACGCTGTCCAGAGGATAATGTTTCAACCATTATCGTATCAAAAGTCCCGTTTTGATGGAGTGTGTGCATCCTGATATCTGAGGCATTAATCGAACAACCGAAGCCGATTCCTGCGGCATTTACATAGAAATCAACCGGTTTGTCGACGTTGATTCCTCTGGAAGTAAGTTCCCAGTAATCCAAAATTGATTCTCCTCGAACGTTCCAGTTTTTACCATCAACTGATAATGAATCACCAGCAAGTTCGTGTCCCGAGCCCGAAGAAAAGCCTACAGCGTTTGATTTTCTAATTTCGTTGTCAAGGATTGGCGAATCAAATTCTGTTAATAGCGGAGCCATCAACTGGGCCAAAAAAATGACCAAAACCGCAATTGCAATTTGAGATTTTTGGCGACCCATGTTTCACCGATAAATCCTAACCTACATTACTATTGTCAAAAAATGCTGAATCGGCCCCCTATAGGGGGCCGTAGAAATCCCATCGACCAAACTGCTTGAAAGAAAATTGAATCTCCACTGACTATGGGCGAGGAAATTCTCGTAATAGCGAACGGTAAATGGGAGAAGAATACTCTTTTTGAAAATCTAATCTCAAAAGCAGATTTCATAATCGCTCTCGATGGAGCTGCTGATAGATTTGATGAGTGGGATGTTGTCGTGGGAGATATGGATTCTATCAAAGAAATTGGAGATAACGAGGTCGATAAAAATCAAGATAATTCTGACCTTTCAAAAGCATTGGAAAAATATCCTGTTTGTAGTGTGTTTGGAATTGAAGGTGGACGATTAGATCACAGAATAGGAGCATTTGTTTCGCTTATCGAAACCAATTCTAATGCAATTCTATATTTTGATGGTTGGAGAGCCTGTCGTGTACCAAAAATTGGAAAAGAATTCAACCTCAAAGTAGGTTCTAAATGCGCTCTTTTTTCTTTAGGAAAATCAAAGTCGGTTACCATTACTGGTGTGGAATATCAACTTGAAAAGCAAGATCTGAAAACCGGCACAAAAGGGCTAGGAAATAAGGTTACAAACTCAGAGGTTTTTGTGCAAAAATCGGAAGGTGATTTGTTGTTTATTTGGGAGGAAAATGGGCTCTGATAAATGAGGAAAAGTCTTCTTTCCCATTCCATTTTCTTGCTCTCTCATCTACTCGAGAAGCTTCGAGTGTTGCGTCATAACCGCCCCAGTCCTCTATCAACTTCAATTTCCATGCGGCTCTTGCTGAATGACCAGGAAGTAATGTTCTCCACATCCGAGGAATTCGACCCGGTGTTATTAGATTAACTTGGTCAACTATTGAAGTCGTGCACGTCTTCGAAATTGTGTGATACCATTCTGGTGAAGATGCGAGCTGATTTGCTTTGTCACATAACGCATTGAATAATGCCTTATCCTTCCCAGGGGGTGCCTGAACTCTGTATAAATGGACTTTGTGTCCTCGTATGTTGGTTCTAAGATGGAGTGCATCTGATTCGGTTGAAACGAGTAGATACAATTCATACGCCTTCCATAGACCATCCCACGGATTATACCTTTCACCCACTTCTCTTCTTGTTTCGAATGAAAATGTGATGTATTGACCATTTTTGAATTCAAATGTTAACATGGTATGTGCCAAGGCTCTAATTTTGTGGAAGTGGTCGATTACGAACCATATATCGACGATTTCGTTTAAGTTTACTTTGATATTACTCCATTTGTTATCATGTTCTCGCTTACTTACCCAAGTGAAATCTCTGACATTTTTTAGTGAAACGGTTGTCCCCTTGAAGCTTGCAGTGGTTATTTTAGCACAATCTGCTACCCAATCTCTTTCCAGTTCTGGATTTTGCGATTTTACAAATTTGTGCTTGTCCCAAAAAATCCTTATCAAAACGATGAGTAGAGAAATTCCACTAATTATCATCGTCCAAAACGCAATATCTCGTAGCAAATTACCACCTCTTCCATGAATCGGAAAGGCGGTCCCACCAGTCTAATTCACCATCAGGATGCTTTCTCCATAACATACCGTTTTCATCGGTGTGTGTAGGAAGACCTTCGGGGTCTGGTTGTATTTCATCACCAATAATTCCTGAGATCAAATCGTCAGCAGTACCTCTTGACATAAAGATGAAAACAATTATTCCAAGTATAACTGAAATTCCAATTACACCATAAAATCCAACTTTTGTAGTTTCAGTGTTCTGACCCTTGGAGATTACCGGGGCATCCTCGTTTTCTGAGGACAGTTCTTGGTTTGTGTAGCGGATTAACATCTGTCCTTCAGTTGCGCTAATTTGCTCGTTATTTGTCACCGATAAAAGTATCTTGTAAACGCCGGCTTCCCATTGCGAACAGTCGATATTGCTAGTGTTGGAAACTAAGCCTTGTGATGGTGATATACTCCATTCCTTCTCAAACATCGAATGGTCTTCTCCACTAGCAGGAACATGAGAAATGGTACAGGGAGTCCCAGTATTATCTCCATCACCAGATAATTGTATTGAAAATTCTGGTGGTGGCTTATTGTCGATTCTTAGCTCTAAAACATCTGATGCTGTCTGTCCTAAACCATTTTGATAGATTTCTGAAATTTCATAAGAACCTGCAGGCCAATTACTGCAATCCAATATCGTTTCAGAATCTAACACCTTAAACGGTGTTCCTGTTATGGATCTAGTACCAGAATAACCCCACCTTGGGCCGGTTTCATCGTAAAATGTTCTTTGAATTTCACAATGGTCTCCAGTCTCAATCACTTGGTTGCCACTTAATTCTAATGACACCTCAGGGACTTTCAGCGCTGGACTGAGTTCGAAACTTCCAATATTTACTATCTTTAACAATCTCCCATCTGAATCACTTATCTCAAGTGAAAGGTAATGTTCTCCTACTGTCCAAGAATCATATGTTAAAGAAGCGTTTTCTTGATTTATTACTTGTATAAAAGTGTCCTCTTTTACGCTAATTCCTTGGTGGTCACCAATCAATGTTAGCAATAAATCGGCGTCTCCTTGTGTTGAATTAATTACGATTACCACCCTTACTGCGTCCATCATGCCGTCCTGATTAGAGTCAAGCGTGTCATTTCTAATCGCAACTAAATTTAGTCCCTCTGATTCAAATGGGTCATCATCATTATCAGCCACAGCCGGCATTGAGAAGATGCAGGTGACGATTAATAATGCACAAAAAATACTACGCATTACCTTCACCTCCCTGCCTAACAACACCGGTCTCTCTTACAAAAGATTCAGCAGATTTTGAAGAACGGAATACTATTGCTAAGCCTGATGCAATAAACATCACTGAGCCAAGTAGTAAGTATGTCAACCAACTTCCTGCCGGGTTTTCTCCGATAGACGCAATGGTCGAAGACCAGCCACCATATTCATCTGACCAACCGTCTGCATCTGAATCTATACAACCTTGCAGATCTTTGGTAGAGGTTCCGCTTACATCTGGGCAATCATCTCTTTTTGCGCCCATCGAAACATCCCCGAAACCGTCTTCATCAGAATCTTGCCATTGTAGCCTATCAGTTGGGAACGCATCTGCAATTCCCCAGGGTGAAGCTGGCCAGTTTTGTGTTGGGTCCGACCATCCATCTCCGTCTGAGTCTCTGCAGCCTAATCTGTCAAAGAATGAATTACCACGCTCATTTGGACAAGAATCTCCTTCGTGTCCTTCTGCGTTGTCTCCGAATTTGTCACCATCCGAATCTCTCCATTGAGAAGGCTCGTGGGGGAAAGCATCTCCGAGGTCTGACCAACCATCTCCATCTGTGTCTTGACAACCCCATCTGTCACCACCTTCGGTCGGACCGATGGAAGTTCCAGGAATATCTGGACAGATGTCCGCTGTTGTACCAGTTGGATTGTCACCTCTGCCATCACCATCTCTGTCATGCCATTGTGTTGAATCTTCAGGATATGCATCGGCAATACCGCCAGGACTTGCTAGCCAGTGAGTCGTGGGGTCCGACCAGCCGTCCTCATCAAAATCCGGACAACCCCAACGGTCCATTGTAGATTCTCCGGCGGTTGCGACGCAACCATCACCTCTCCAAGCTTCTCTCCACGTATCGCCGTCAAAATACTCGACATTGTCGCCAAATCCATCCTTATCGGTATCGTGCCACTGACTCAAATCGTTTGGGAATGCATCCGCAAAACCATCAGGATGTGAAACCCAAAATAAATCTGGATTTGAGTAACCATCCATGTCAGAGTCTAGACAACCAAGTCGGTCCGCCCAACTTATCCATCCACTTTCTACCTCTTCGACGCTGCTGTTTGGACAAACATCTGCTTCAAAGCCAGTAATGTTGTCACCATAGCCGTCACCATCTGTGTCCCTATACTGGCTTGGTATTAGAGGGAAATCATCTACTTGGGTCGCACCATATGACTGATTGTCTCCCCAACCATCCCCATCGGTATCAAGCCACTGTGACGGGTTATCTGGAAAATCATCCACCTGTAGCGCCCCTTCAGATTGGTTATCACCCCAACCGTCTCTGTCTCTATCTGACCACTGCGTTGGATTTTCAGGGAATGCGTCAGCCCCGTCACTCGCAGTCCAATTAGCGTCTGGATTAGACCAACCGTCAGCATCCCCATCCGGACAGCCAAAACGGTCTTCACTAGAGCTACCAGTAATGAACGGGCAAGCATCTGGTTCTGTAGCATTTCCATACCAAATTCCTATCGACCAATTTTCCCTTGTCTCGTTCCAGTTTCCATTTGCCCAGTTGTCTCCATATCCATCTGAATCCGTGTCGTTCCATTGACTTGCCTCGAATGGGAATGCATCTGCCATTCCTACTGGATGGGCGTACCAATTTTCTACTCCATCCAACCCTCCCGGGTCAGCATCTGACCATCCGTCACCATCAGAGTCTAGACAACCAAATCGGTCATTATCTGAATATCCTCTTCTGTATGGACAATGGTCACCTTGATATCCGTTTAGATTATCTCCATAGCCATCATTATCCGAATCTAACCACTGTGAAGAATCGGTTGGGAAGGCGTCCGCACCATTAGCGGAACCCCAACCTCCATCCGGATCTGACCAGCCATCTGAATCTGTATCTGGACAACCCATTCTATCGTTAGTAGAAGTTCCCTGAATTGTATCACAAGCGTCGTCTGTATCAATGAAACCATCTTCGTCAGTATCTCGGTTAGCCTGGTTTATTGATGGTGTTAATGTATAATCTAATCCATCGTTACACCATGAGTTCTTTCCTTTGATTTTCGCATAAACATAACCACCGGTAGAAAGGGTGGTTGACAAAGTTGTGGAGGAGCTTGAATCATCTAAGGCCTGAATTGAAATTTGCGAGCCTTGTGAATCATGAATTGAAAAATCAGCTTCCCACCCGTCCCCCGGACACCACCAAGCAGGATTATTCATCGAACCGGAAAAACCAATCTGAATAATGTCTCCTTTGTAGCCGTAAATCTTCCACCAATCTGTTTCGTCTGTCGGAGCACAACCATCATTAGAACATACATAACCATTTGAGGAGACGCCATTAGTCAACCCATTTGCAGAGGCTGTGTCATTGTCTGCTTCCGCAATTGGTACGAATGAAAGAAGTGAAATCGCGAGGAATACTGCTAGAAATCTAGTGCCTCGCATGCCAACCCATTAGGTAACTTAGTTTTGAAAACAACGATTCATGGTTTGCTTTCATTCTTCAATATTGCACGTTTGAATATCCTTTCATAATCCAAGGCATTATGTTCATAGGTAAAATTTGAAAGTACTCTTTCCCTTCCAATTTTAGCTTTTTCCTGAGTTGATGGAGATGCCAACATATCATTAACACATTTTGCCAGCATAGATGGATTGCCTCTCTCGAATAATCCACCAACAGTCTCATCGACCATCTCAGTCAGGGGCTCTTGAGAAACTGTAGCAACCGGCGTGCCACTAGCAAGTGATTCTAAGGGAATCAAGCCCTGTCCTTCATAATACGAAGGATATACAACAAGGTCAGCGGACCTAAAATGTTGAGACAATTCATCAAAGGATAAACTGCTTTGGATGAAAATAGAATCGGAAATACCTAATTTTTTTGCGGTTTTTTCCATACTTTTCTTCATATGCCCTCTACCGACAATTACCAATTTTGCTCCAGGGTTGGCACTCAGAATTTCTGGGAATGCTCGAAGTAAAGTCATGTATCCCTTTCTAGCTACCAACCTACCAACCGCCAATAGCATTGGTGTTGATGTTTCGCTTGAATAGTTCAATGCGGGCTCGTCACCACAACCATACATCATCCTGATTTTTTCATGAAGTAATTGTTCTGATTCATCATCGATATTTGGTGGCCTGAACACTTTGTGGTCACATCCCCACAAAACGACTTCACAGTCGAAATCATCTCTTGGATTATACCATCTTTTGAATTCCTTGAGAGTTGAATTAGAATTTGCTACACAAACACTTGATTCCAATACACCTGCTCTTTCATATTTTGAATAATATCCTCCTGTCAAAAGTATTGCAAGGTCGTTTGGGTTTTTCCATGTCGCAGATTCATTCGCAGCAGCGGCTCTTTTCACTCCCTCTCGCTCTCCAATCCACGAGCCATGTAGACATGATACAACGGGTGCGATGTTTTTCTCAAGCCACCTATATTCCTTTTTCTTCCAAGAAACTAGAGGTAGGTGAGCGTTTACCACATCGATTTTTTTCTTTGAATTAAGCCGCTTCAGAGCTTTAATCGAACTTTTCCCGTATGACCGTGTGAATGCCATTGGTAGTTTAGCCCAGGGAACTTGGATTACATCAACACCTTCTTGAGATGGTATTTTCCCTTTGTGAGATCTTGTAATTATCGATACTTCATGACCCAAGTCAACCAAGTGGCTTGCAAGATGGAAAACTACTGAACCTATTCCCCCCCATCGTGGAGGATATTCACCAGAAACAATAGCGATATGCATTGCCAACATTCCAACCGAGTATGACCCTTTCATAATAATTCAATGCATAGGTGGCTTCAAAACAAAAGTTTCAGTCGACAGTCTATGGCGGACAAGTTGCCAGTATCTGTTACGGTCATACTACCAACACGTAACGAAGAAGAAGCGCTTGGTCCAACCGTTGACGCAATACCAAGAGATTGGTGCGAAGAATTAGAGATAATGATTGTCGACGGAAATTCAACAGACCGCACAAGAGAAATTGCTTTGGAAAAGGGTGTAAGAGTACACCTCGAACCAAGAAAGGGCTATGGAAGGGCTTACAGAACTGGATTTGTCGTTGCAAAAGGTGACATAATTGTTACTATGGATGCTGACTGTACATACCCTGCTGAAGTTGTTCCTGAATTAGTAAAGAGATTATTAGATGAAGATTTGGACTTCATTACCTGTGATAGGCTTACCCTCGCAGAAGATGGTTCAATGTCAGGATTACACGGATTTGGAAACTGGATGTTGTCCTTCAATGCCAGGCTCGCATTTGGTTACGGAATCAAGGACTCACAATCTGGAATGTGGGTATTCAAAAAATCTATTTTTGAGAATGAGAAAATGAGGCCTACAAATGATGGGATGCCATTATCTGAAGAAATGAAGATTCTTGCCAGGAGGGTTTTAGGTAAGAAGAAAGCTATCGAAATTTCAGTGCCTTACAGGCCTAGGGTCGGTGAAGCAGAGATACATACATGGGGAGATGGATGGAAAAATCTGAAATTTATTTGGGCAAAGCGATTTGGTTTACATCGAACAAAAACTGACTGGGGACCTCTATCAGACAATCCTGATTCGTTGAATGGAGACATACCAGAACAATCCTGATTTCACAAGGTCAATGGTTTGCTTACTTTTGTGCGTTCCCTCAATGACATGATCAATGGTGATGCAACAAAAATAACCATACACACCCAAAGATATTCTGTTACAAACGTACCATATCGCATACCCGCCTTCCCTTCTATCTTGAAGTATGACGGATGGTCGTTACTTGGTTCATTTTCGATTACTGTATCCAATTGGGATGTATTGACTAGACCCAAGTCAAAGCCGTCTACTGTGAAAATGTAGTTGAGTTCGAGGTTTTCACCCAATTTTATCTCAGGAGTGCCTTCAAAGGATTGGTGAATTGTTGACTCTCCTTTGTCCTCCGTAGACATCCCAGAAGTAAAATCAAAATCTCCAATGTAACCGATTGGAGCAAGAATAATGATAGTAAATAGAATGTACAATGCTAATGATGAGTTTAGAATCCCTAGTATTGACCTGTACTTTATTTTGAAAAATGATAGAAACATAAGAACAGAGGATACAGAGATTGCTATCTTTATCATCAATGGTAAATCTTCCTGAATTTCGGATAATGGTTTTACATCAAAGTCACTTTCCGGACTGGATTTATCACTTGGAATCGTTGTATCATTTCTGGTTGATTGCCAATCCAAGTAAGAAAAAAATCCGTCGATTTTAATATCGCCATCTGCGCTGTCCTTGTCGACATCTAGTTGAATTTCCATCGAAGTTCCAGTAGGTACTCCTTCCGTATAATCTAGTTCAAGATTACCGGAATACCAATTTTGGCTGTCAACTGCGTTGAGCAAAAATACAAAGCAAGCTAATTGGATGAAATATAAAACCATCCTTGGATAGTTTTTTTCATCCGCCATGTAGTCTTTATTCAAATCGCTGATATCAACTCTTGCTTCACTCTTCTTGCTTAGTGCGCGAGCTAGCGACAATTCCTGCAAGAGCAATTATCACTACTGTCAGAGTTGGAGAGACGAAAGGAAGTAGACCGTCTGCGGCATCTTCCGAATCTTCTTCAGCGTTTTCTCCAGAGTTTTCTTCGTTGTCCTCACCGAAAACGTCACCCACTGCTTCTTCTAATTCAGAAGTGTCGTGTTGGGTCAAGTCTACAAGAGCGTCCAATGTTGTATCTTGGTCCAGAGATGCTTCTTGATCGATAGCAGACTGGCCCGAGAAATACTCAAATGACATCAATACTGGTGCTTCCGGGAATTCATCTGATTCTGGACCAACCATGGTGTACCAAGAATCCGTGTCTTCGTCGTATACCAGCATTTGGAAACCAACTGCTCTGTTAGTTGCTGGGTCCCATAGAACTCGCATGTCAGCGTCATGGTAAGCTGAATCACCCTCATAGTCTGAGAGTCTGTTTTCTAGGTTAGATCCAAAGCTCTCCAATGCATTTTCAAGAGTTGAGTCTGCAAAGCCTTCAACTATGTCTGTAAGAAGTTGGCTTGGCTCCATTTCCTTTGGTACCGTAATACAGACCTCTGCGGAGTCAATTTCTGTATTGTTGTCTGCGTATTTCAGTGTCGCTGTTATACAGTGGGAACCATATGCATCTGCGGACATGTAAATTGAATCCCAGTAGTAATACTCATTTGTGAAGGACAGTGAGTGTACATCAATTACTTCATCACCTTCATCTAACATAACGAAGTCAATCTCGTAGTTTGTGTTATAATCGATACCCCATGCATTAACACCAACTTCGATTTCATCAAGGCTGTAAGCATCTGCGCTGAGGTATAGGTATTCAGTATCGGTACTGTCGTATGTGTTTGTGCCCATCGATTCAGTAATTTCAGTCGTGCTGTCTTCGAACATGTCTACAATATTAGAAGCATCATCAGAGCCCAAGAAAGAGTAAACTCCGAGGTTTGCAATATGACAAGTCATAGCAAATGGCATTGGTGAGCCGTATCCACTTAGGACCTCCAAATCGCCACTGTCTGTCGTGATAGTTTGGGTTTCGTCAAATAGTTCCATCCACATTTCACATTCATAATCTTCGTCAAATGTTCCTGCGTCTGTTACTGAGTCGCTAACAGAGACATCCCAATCACCTGCGGGAAGACCGAACTCCTCAACTGGAATTCCTGTTAATTCAAAATCAAAAGATGTCGAAGTACTGAAAGATCCTGTGTGAGATGCTACAATGTCAAATAGTTCGAAACCAGAATCTTCTTCTTCGTAATCCCATGGAGAAGTTCCATCAGCATAATGGGTATCATTTAGATAATATTGCCAGTCCCAGTTTCCACCGAAATCATCTGTGCAGTAGTACAGGCTTTCGTTTGAATAGTATTCACAATAGTACCACCAGTCTTCATAACCAGCGGAACCGTTGCTGTTGTCCGTACAGTAGTACTTTTCATAACCATCCCAGTTGTCTCCTTCCCATTCACAGTAGTTGTATTCGACCCAATAGTATTCATAATCTTCATAATCTTCATCGTCGTTAGAATTTCCGATTTCCCACCAGATTTCATCTCCGCCTTCCATTTCGGAAAGTGCTTGATGGATTGTGCTTGGTTCAGCATAAACTACCTCGCTCTCTGAGCTGATTATTTCGTATCCGATCGACATCGAAATACCGACATCCAAAGGTAAGACATTGTCACCATCATCTGATTCGAGGTGGCCAACCAATCCAAGTTGGTTAGTAATGTCAGCGCTCAGAGTCATGTCCATGTCGTGCCCATAAACTAGGTCGTCAGAATCTCTGTATTCTACATAGTATGCATCGATGTTAAACATACCTTCAGAGGAAGCTGAGATTGTCAACTCCCAGCCTGCGAATGAATCAGACCAGTCGGTCAGAATCGCTAAGTCTTGAAGAGAACCATGCCTGACGGTTAATTCAGTAACATGCTTGGTAACTTCAACAGTTGAGCCATCTCCTATGTCGTACATCATTGTACCATCATCATATTGGTCAACTACCATTGAAGATACACCAGTCATTTCTTCGAGGATAACCAAACCGATGTTTGCATCCGCTGCAGACTGCATGATGTCTGCTAGTATTTCATCTAAGGGAAGACCTGTCATTTCTGCCATGTCGTCATTCAGATTTGTCCAATCATATTCCATTCCAAAAGCGTAATGTTCTGTTTGGCTAGTCTGCGCCGCCACACCTTGAGGGATCAAGGATGCACACAAAATCGCTGTCAATAACAAAACACTTAGCCTACTTTTACCGTTTGCCATGCTCCGATGTCGGAACAAGTACAACTTAAATCTAATGGCAAATAAAAAATAATCATTTATTGAATTCATCCTCGTTTTCGAGGTACTCCTTTACATCCCCACCGAAAACGCCCCATGAATCAATTAAATCTAAATCAGCGAGTCTTTTCCTTCGACGCAGTACAATCAGTGCCAACAATCCAAGAACTACAACAAAACCACTCGCTCCGATTATAATATTCATCAGAGCGGAATTATCAGTTTCGGTTTCAACGAAATCGATATCTTTTGTAACGTAATCAATAATTTCTCCATCAACTGCAGTCACCTTTAACTGTGCTTTTCCCGGATCGGTTACCAAAATTTCAATCGAACCAATCCAAAAACCGTCACCATCTTCATCCGTGAGATTGAATGGCCACTCTTGCTCACCTTTCTTGATAACCGCATGTACTAGATCTGTTGTTCCGTCTAAGTCCTGTAGTTGTACAGAAACTGAAATCTCGTTCAATTTCCCTGCTTCAAACTCGCTTTCGGAGAGGCTTAAGTTTGATAGGTCTGGATTACTAGATGCAATGGTTATGTTGACGTGGACTTCATCATTTCCACCTCTTCTGTCCTCCACATAAAGTGACAAATGGTGGACACCGGGGGGTAAGCTTGTTTCGAAATAAGCATTATTGGAAAGAACTTGGGGATAGTTTTGGCTTGCTATATGGTGCCTCCATTCTCTAATTGTAATATCTCCGTCGGCGTCAAAGGTTCCATTTGAATCTAAAATTACGGTTTGCCCGGGTTCGTAGAATTGATTGTTCAGAGGGGAATAAATTACAACTACGGGGTCGGATTCAATAACTTGTAAAGTTATATTCTCAATTCTAGACAATCCTGTTTCATCAACCAATTCCACGGATAATAAATGGTGCCCTGCATCCAATCTAATAGGATGAACTTCGTATGGGCTGACGGATTCAAGGATTGAGTTACTGATGTTGCTCGATAAACTGAAGGTGAAATTGTCACCATCAAAATCTTGGCTATCTCTAATGTCGAATAATATCAAATCACTCGATTGATAACCAGTATTTGTGTCGGGATTGATGAGCCCTAAGACTGGTGCTGATTCGCCCACGCTTATGTTTACTGTCGATGTAGAGATTGGATTTATGCCATCATCCATGCTCAGAGTTATCACGTGATTTCCAGTGCTGAGTCTAGATTCAAAAATTAGCCAATCCGTTCCGTCTTCCTGTAAAACACCATCAATGTTTGATTCCCATTTATAGACAAGATATTCAGAGCCAGGTGTCGGTTCTGTGTCAGAACAATGCCAGTCGATGTCACCGGGGAATGTTGAGCATGCACTATCCCAATCACCCGAGCCCGAAGAATTAAATTCAATTATCGTGCTAGAATCGATAACCATTCCTTCATTTGGATTGCTAATTACGGCTCTTGGTTTACTGTTTTCAACTATCAAAATCGTTTGATTAACACTTGTCAAATTCAGGTGTTCCATTCTGCCATCGTTAACAGATAGGGTAATGACGTGACTACCCCTTGATAAATAACCAGACCACGAACTATCGTTGGATAATATTCCATCGATATTGCTTGTCCAAAAGAATTCAATTTCATCACCCTCAGGGTCCGAACTCGTGCTGACGAGTGTAACTTCATTTTCTGAGTAATTGCTATCTCTAAGAACCTCAAACGAAGCGGTTGGCATTTCGTTGTACAACTCCACTGGAATTACATATTCAGAAGGAGGATTGATTCCATCCTCTACACTCAAAGTCAAATCAAAAACGTTAGTTGATGCACTTTCAAATGTGAGATTCCCTTCACTTGCACAATCTGAAATCGGAATAAATGATGACAACCATGACCACGAACAAGTCAATGAATCATTTTCCGGGTCGTAAGTACCATTCAAATCATAGTGAACTGTTTTTGTTATCGGAGAGATCAATTCTCCCCACGGGTTCAAAGCCGGGTCTGTAGAAAATACGATTAGTGGAGGTTGGTTTGCTAACTCGATGGTTCTTGTCTCAGATACACAGAAATCTACATCACAAATCTCAAGTTCAATATTGTGTATTCCGTCTGAAAGATTTACTAGCGGAGTCGGAATTCCCTCCTCGTTTGCTGTAAATTCATACATAGGACCCTCAAGAAGAACGCCATCAATCGATGAGTACCACTTGAAGGTTAAACTATCATCGTCAAGGTCCCATGACCTTGATGCATTGAATATTACCTCTGACTTCGAAGGGAAAACTGTCTGGTCTACGGGCGTATCCCAAATTAGGAACGGAGCCTGATTAGCAAGAGGTAAGTGACACCATATCACCCTGTCTTGGTCGAGAATTGTTGAAGTTGAATTAGTTACGCTGTCATATGAACAATTAATCGTCACCGCTGTATACGGACTCTCTCCTTGACTGGTATACTTCTTCCCTCTGAGGTCGGGGAAACTTGCCCATCCGTATTCGTCCGTGTTTTGGTCTATTTCAGATTCCAACTGGTCAAATCCAAGTTCAACAACAGCGGATGGTACGCCGTTGCTGTTGTTGTTCAAGACCCATACTTGTACATCCCAAGCTTCTTCGATCCAACCATTACCTGATATTACGGCCGATTGATAATCGATATTTACTGGTTTATGTAGGTGCAAATTTGAATTTGTATCAACAATAAGTACATGGGTCCCGAAATCCTCAAAGTCAGTCCAGTTTAATTTGACGTTGGTGAAATCTAGGTCTCCTAAACAATCGTTTGTAATATTGATGTTGTGACCATATAGTTGGTCATGATTTGATAGTATCAAACAATCAGTTCCAGATAGTGATGCGTTAGATAGAATACTGTCTCTTTCCTGATTGTGGTCAGCATCCCAGTGAAGTCCTGCATGGGATCCAAGCATCTCCAAACCGTCTATTTCGGCTTCAGCGTTTACTATAGATATTGCTGGCAAAGAAGAATTTTGCCAGGTGACAACATCCTTGAGGTGGAATCTTCCCCCTTGAACTCCTATGTTTAGCCCACCATTATCAGCGACAATAGATGACCCAGTTACAGGGTTCTCAACAGATAAACTTTCTAAGAATAGGTCGACTGAGTCTATTATAGTGACGCCTTTTGCGTCATTCTTTGAACTGCAGTTGACACATTTCACATCACCAGACGTTGTTTCTATGTCATTCGCCCTCTCGAACAATAGTCCTGCATCTCCATTATTTTCGGAGCTAACATTGTAAAGATAGACATATCTCGCATCATAAATATGAGCACCGGAATCTGAATTATTGCTTAGAGATAGATTCTCTACAATTGTAGATGCACTTTCCAAAAGGAATCCTTCTTGACCATTGTTGTGCAAATTCCAATCCTTACCTTGTATGGCTCCACCGCTTTTTGAAAATACTGCAGGACCTGTTGAATTTGAAACCTCTAAATTATTGAAAGTTGGAGCAAAATAAGATGACCTAACTGAGATTCCAGCGGCATTCGCACCGGTTCCAGTGCCTCCTGAGTTATTGATTGTAAGATTTGAGAAAATTGTCGTCGAGTCTACGAAATAGAGTTGTACACCTACAGCCGAATTGTCTTCTAAGTTTGAATTTTCAATCCAAGCACCGGTTGCGTTTATTTCCAATGTTGCGGTTGCTAGACCGGGAGTTTTTGCAGATGGACCACCCGTGCCAGATATTGATAATCCATCGATTACCGCGCTTTGGTAATTTGTGTAGTTTGTACGGTCCTCCTTGTCAAGAATCATCGCAACATACATTGAATTTGTAATATCCAAATCCCTGATTACTGCTCTAGTAATCGCCCCGTCCGTAATGTGTCGAACAATTACTCCATGGTCGGATCTGTCAACGCTGGCAGACTGTATGAGTGGTATACTATCTTCGACCCAAATTCCCGCTGAAATTGCCAAGGTTGCTCCAGTTACATTGTCGATTGAAATATTTCTGTACAAGCCTCCTGAGTTACCCCACATGTTAAGTCCACGCGTAACAGCATTGGTGACTTTTAGGCCGTCCACATTTGGAGCAGAACCTGCTCCAACAGACAAACCAATCCCATATCTCCAATATTGAGGAATTGTCCAATCTTGCCCGGATTCATTTATTTCCAAATCTCTGATTGTAGGAGTTGCTGAATTGAATAAATCAATAGCAACGTCATCTGCGTCAAATATTGTTACATTTGCAAGATAAGGATTCGAACCGTAAATTGTTATTCCATAAGTTGAATGGATTATTGAGGCATTGTCGATTTTACTCCCCCTACCGTTTGATGATGTGTTAAACTGGAGACCCATATGATCACCTCCACCAGCATTATCGAAATAAACGGGACAACTTTTAGTCCCCTCAACTGTCAATCTTCCGTCAACATAGATCCTGACGCCACTTCCCATCGTAATATTTGTACATGCTGATATAACCAATTCATCGGTTACTGCAACCCCATAATTAGTATTGAGAACTATGTTTCCTGACCAAATCGTTTGAGCTCTACCCGTAGTCTCAGATTTGACAGTTGGTGTTAACTCGACAGAATTCACATAGGGAGAAAGCAATAACATGGTGAGAACAATGAAAGCAGTATAGGCTTGACGCTTCACCATAAGTTACACCTTAATGTGATTGCATTTGATTGTTGTTATATTTCGATTTCTAAAAAAAAACAATCGCATCGGAAATCATATCCATTTATGAATCATCTCGGAGGCTAATTTACTCGCATTAGGACACAGTGATTTTTTCCATAAGGAAACTGCTTCTGCCATCGAGGAAAATCGATTATGAGTTTGGAGTTTAGCTCGTAAATACCAGATAGAAGCCGATAATCGTCTTGCCGAATTTAGGTTTGATTGGGCGGCCAACTCTGGCAGGGCGACCTTTTCAAGAAGGTTTTTCCCACGTTCTGGACCGCATTTAGAAATGAGTGCTATCTGGAGCATCTTTCCTTTAATTCCTTCAATTGAGAACACTTCATTCACTAATTTTTCAAAACTCGGAGAATTTTCAGGAGTTTCGGAAATTTTTGACCTCAACCTCATTTGCAAAATTTGAGGGTCTTTTTCGTGTGAAATGGCTATCAAATTTTCAATTATATCGTTAGCTTGCGGACAATTTCCGCTTGCTATAAGTGCCGCATGTCTAATTTTTGCAATTGCTACCAAAACTACTTTTCTTTGAGTTTCGTCCAGAGAATTCAAATTTATTTTGTCAATTAAGTAATCAACATCAATCTCTTTCTTTGAATCTGGTAGTTGGTCATCGATTATTCTAGACGCTTCGGATAATAGTAATTTAACATCGTTGACAGAATCTAATAACTTGCTATCTTTACCCTGTAGTAAATTCAAAGAGTGGCGTAAATCAATAGCACTGATTTGTGACACATGGTTTTCTGCAATTTCCGCTTCGCCTCTCTCAATAGCAACAATGGCAGCTATCCTGTGAAGGTTTTCTGAGGGTTTCCTCGAAATTGCATCATCGATTAAGGATGCTAATCCTGCACTTGACCTTACCATTAGGGATTCTGCATTTGCCATTAAGAACTTCTCAATGTCCTGCCCTGATTTTATCCTCAAGTACAACTCAACTAACCTCGCTGAATCACCCTCAATGGTTTCCCAATAATTTGCGGCATTTTGATAATCTTCAACTGAAATATTTGTTGAATTTACATTTCTTACAAGATGTTGTAATTCAACCCCGTGTTCGTACCATCTCAACAGTGCATATTCATCTAAATCGGGCACATAGTCATCGTTTTTCAGATTTTCAGCATGCACTGGAACTGGTAACATAGACAACTCATTTACAGCACTCATTTGCTCAGATAAATCTCGTAAGACAACATCCCTTACCCACGATTGTAAATCTTCACCTTCCTCGGGTAATACGGAGGAAATATCATGCATTTGTATCGCTAAAGGATGACATCCCAGCCTGTTGACTATCAATTCTTTATCTTCAGTTTTCGGTGGCAATAATTTGACTGCTGATTCAATGGGTAGCGGAGGTACTTCTATCACTTCAAAGCCGTCTGTGAACGGTGTAGGAGGTCTGGTCGCAAGAATTACGAATTTACCCTTTTTACAGAAGTCTTCGATTCTTTTTTGATGCCTTTTATTTATCTCCTGGAATTCGTCAATAATCAATACATCATTCTTACATTTAGCTAGAACAGCCTCTTCATCGGTGTATTCTAAACCCCAGTCACTAAAAATGTCTGTAATATCTTTGAATGATTCCATTGTTGAAAATCTTACAATTTTCCCCTTCTCGACGAATTTCATCGATATTTCCTGGAGAATTGATGTCTTACCAATTCCCGGAAGCCCCTTGAGTATTACCTTCTCATGTCGAGAGATATCTGTGATCAAATCATCTCTACCGATTAACTCCTGTCTTTCAGGCACTTTTCCAAAAAACGAACCAACCTTTTCTTTTCGCTTTAATTCGGCTGAAGAATTATCTCTGCCCAATTCAGTTATGTGGTAGACCTTTCTCTTTCTAGAACCACCACCTATGACGTGTGCCTTTCGTTCAACAACATAATCCAATTCTATTAGTTCAGTAATCGGAGCGTGAAGTGCTGACCTTACAACTCCCAAATATTCAGCTAAACCTGGGAGGCATATATCCCGGGGCACATCCCAAGCGGTTTCGAGATTCCTCGGAAATTCAGCGAGGCGTGAGAGAATTCTTGCTAAAGGACCTCTCACCATGCCGTTCGCTAGACCTCATCAATGATGTTTTTTCCCCTACCCTGATTGTCGATGTGTTCATCAAATATTGATTACACAACCGAATCATGCCGGTGGACCCAAGTTCGGTTAATTTGCCCCCGAACCCCGGTGTCTATCTTTTCAAAACAAAATCTGACAGAGTATTGTATGTTGGAAAGGCTACTGTATTATCCCAGAGAATTAGATCATACTTCGCATCAAATCCAGATCGAGCAATGATACCTGAATTGGTTAGAAGAGCCGATGAAATTGAGTGTATAGTTACAAACTCTCCTCAAGAAGCCTTGGTCTTAGAAAGACAATTGATAAGACAACATAGGCCAAGATATAACTCAATGTTAAAAGACGACAAATCTTTTCCATTTCTAGCACTTACAAAAGAAGAATTTCCCAAGATATTGTACACAAGACATCCTCCTGAGGAGGCTTGGAGGTGGGGGCCTTTCCCAAATGCAGGCGCAGCAAAACAAGTAGTCCAGTTATTGAGACGAAACTTTGGAATTCGAGACTGCAACGAACTACTTCCACAGGGTTGCCTTTCGATGCACATTGGATTATGTGCAGGGCCTTGCATAGAAGCAGGAAATTATTCAGATAGAGTGAGAAATGTTCGACGCATTTTGGATGGAAATGCGACAGAATTAATTGAAGAATTGGCTACTCAAATGGATGAATTTTCTAAAAATATGGAGTATGAAAAAGCGGCTCAAAACAGAGACATGATAAAATCGGTTAGAAGCGTTACAAGCCAGCAGGTAATTTATTCAACGGTGTACCGAGATTGTGACGCAATAGGAATTGGTGTGAAGGGAGACCTCGCTGCTATCGTTGTCCTTCATGCGGATGAAGGAGTCATAAAGGGTCAAGAAAATTGGCCAGTAATACACAGAGGAGATGAGGGTGAATCTGTGGCAATGTTCGTTGTGGACCATTACTCAGACAGAAGACCTCCAAGACTAATTTTGACCCCAACACCACTTAGTGAAACCGTGATTGAATGGTTGTCTGATAGGCGAGGTAGTATAGTAGAAAATAGAACCCCGTCCAGAGGTGATTTTGCTACTCTATCGACGCTTGCAAAACAGAATGCTAACATCCAGATTGAACGGCTCTCAAACAAAAGCAGTGGTTCATTGGAACAGCGAGCCGCCGATGAAGGTGCAGCACTTCTCCAAATGAAATCGCTTGATCATATCGTATGTTTTGACATGGCGCAATTCCTTGGAGATTCAAGAGTCGGAGCGAGTGTCTGCCTTCGAAACGGGAGACCTGCAAAAAAAGAATACAGAACTTACACTGTAAAGGGTGATGCTCTAGATGACCTGCGAATGATGTCCGAAGTTGTTGAGAGATGGATAAAGAGAGTTGATGATTGGCCAGATTTGTTATTGATTGACGGTGGACAAACTCACCTTTCTGTAATTTCAAAAGTTCTTGAAAAGCACGGTGTACAGGATAGAATGCAACTTGCTAGTCTTGCAAAAAGAGAGGAGACAATACATAGAGAAGGAAATGACGACCTCGTCTTAGATAGAAGAGGTAGAGTGTTGGTTCACGCTAGAGATGAAGCACATAGATTTGTCAACAAATTCCATCGCAAATCACGATCTAAAAAGAAATTGACCGACCCCTTAGAAGGTGTAGAGGGTCTCGGAGCAAAAAAGTTGCAATCGCTGATTCGACATTTCGGAGGAAGGCAGGGCATTGCCCACGCTACTGTCAACGACCTGAAAACCGTACCAGGGATTGGCCCCTCACTGGCAAAGAGAATTTACGATTCCCTTCACTGATTCCACATTTCATCATCATACAAATTGTAGTCTGAGGATGAATTAAATGTTGGGTCTTTTCCTGCACTTAAGGAAGCAAAATCTGAATCGGTTAGGCCACCTTTTGAGTTACTAACTTTCTGAACTTCTTGAGCCGCTTTCGCTTCTCGTATCTTTCGTTTCTTCTTGCGTCGAGCTCTAACTCGCCAAATTATCAAACCAAGCAAAATTGTTGGATAAATCCAGATTTGTGAAAGAATATAAAACCAGGTCACTACGAGCCTAAACTCCACTTCTTCACCAACATAAAGGGATTCTAATGAAATGGTAATTTTCTGCCTACCGTCATCGAGGTACTCAATTTTCTCCCATCCGTTGGCGGTCTGGAAGTCTTCCAAAACAATACCATCCGGCAAGACGAATGAAACATCTCCTCTAAGGTCTGCATCGGTTTCGTTACTTAATTCAATGTCGATTGGTTCGGTTTCGAACATCAATGGTTCTCCATTGTTGTCTAGAGTTAAGCCTCCACCGCTCATCTGTAAGAATTGTAATCCAAATACTTGGAACAAATTTCTAAATTTATTTGCTGCAGATATTATTGGGTTTGTTAGTGCGGTAGTTACTCCCACTGTAGGTTCTCCATCGATTAGTCCCTGCCAACCGTTTGTTACTCCTGCCTCAAATGTGAATTCTGGAATAATAATCTCAAACGTGATTGGGGTATTATCATCCATTGAAGTACCGATGCCACCTAAATTATCGAGGTTTGTTATGATCTGAATACCAGACAAATCTATCTCAACCATTTCTTCCTCGGCAGATATTTGTTCTGCGGAGGCGTGCATTTCTTCAGTAATTTCTTTCCCAAGATTGTCAACAAATTCTTCAAATCCTTCAGCGGTAAACTCAATTTCTGTTGGATTTCCTTCTGAAACGTTGACTTCTCTAACTACTGGGTCAGCGACCCTTCCTCCTATTTCGAAACCAAGCCTGATAAGGTCTGAAGGTATAACTTCCAAAGCAACAGTAGTGTTTTCAGTTTCTAATTGTTCAAGAACCTGGTCTGGTATCTTTATTCTGTAAAGGTCTATCTTGGCACTGAATGATGCCGTTAGGTCGATACTCGGGCCCCATTCGTTGAAGTTCAATTCACTTACATCAAACTCGACGTCCAAATTAACGCACGACCAATCAGCTTCATCTGCAGAACATATCTCATTACCATCGCTGTCAACTATCGCATGCCTCGGGTCATATGCACCCGGTTTTGCAATTGAGATTTCAAATTGGTCCACATCATTAGTTCTCTCGATTAACTCAAACGATTGTTCGCCAGTAGCAGTTTGCATCCAATCTGGGAGGATTATTTCTAACTTTAATTCCGAAGGAGGTAAATCATTTGGCACCATATCCTGCAGTAGGTCCTGACCAAATTTCGTATCGATGGTAAGACCTGAATCTAACAAATCGTGGAAATCGCTTTCCTGAATAGCATCGAGTAATCCTGTTGAATCATCGACCTGTTCCTTGATTAAATCTAAGATTCTTAGTTCAAATGTCGAAGATGTTGAGCGAAGATAAATCGGATGCTCACCGTTCATAGCTGACTGCCCTTCTATGCAATAATATGCATCCATGCCTGGAGGAAGGGTTTCAGGGCAATCGGAATGGGAATAATTCAGTCCGCCTGGAGATTCACTTATTCCAACAGAAACGGAATTAGAAACCCAATTCGCATCACTCATCGTAATATCACCTACACCAGACACAGTATCCTCAATTGCATTACCAACCGTGTCCATTGGGAAGTTAGACGTGAATTCATCAAGGTCCACCAAATCATTGTGATAAGCGAGCCTTATCCCGTCAGAGGTAATCCACGGAACTCGTGCATTTTCTGTAACATCAACCATCGATATTCCCCAGTCAGTCATAGTAGACTCATCAATGTGATTAATTCCCGCAAGTATATCGATAAACACTGAATCTTCATCCGACATGTCCAAAGTTACTGCGAGAGTAATTCCTGTCTCATCTGGACCTACAACTACACTGCTTGTTTGAGTTGAATTTCGGTGGGCGATATCGATGCTGACTGATTGTTCAATTCGCTGACTTAGAAGAGGAGCGTTTGTGTGGTCAATGGTCCACTGAGCGGCCATGTAGGAAGGTGGGCCTGATTTTATTACCTGTATTCCATTAGAATCAACGCCCTTGATTGTAGCAAAATCAGGTGGATTGATTACGAAAACTGATTTGTGACCAGGCTCGCTAAACAAATCGAATTCAGAAGTTATTTCCGAGCCCATTGCTAACATTCCTTTATACACTCTTTCAAGAGTTATTGGGTCAACAGAGCCAAGGTTAAATGTTGATGTAGATAGAGAAACGTTTGCTTTTACTGAGAAACAGATCGGAGGGTCAAATGCATTTTCGATAGATTGGCCCTCAGAACCGTACACTGAATCATTATCAGGATTATCACTACAAGCAGTTGTGATTCCAGATTCTGTGATTGTGTTAACATAACTTGAATCTACATCTTCCACCGTACCAAAACCAGAAGTTAGTAGCTCGTTTATTGTGTCATTAACTTCGAGGATTAACTTTTCTTTGACCGTTGGGGTTCCCGGGCCACCTGTATTCTCGTTGAAGAAATTTCTAATCAAGTCAGCAGGCGCTCCATCTTTTGCGGAAAATCCCATTGCTTGGATAGCAGCCGCGATATTTGGGTCATCATCAAAACCAAGCAGAGACCTGTTAAACTCTCTAAGAGCCCACGTCATTTCCATTTCGATTTTTGATGTGTCAACCAAATTGAACTCATAGACTCCTTCAATCCAATCCTGCTGATTTGGTGTCCCATCATCAGCACTATCCCAACCATCGCAATGTCCACCGTTAATTGTACAGGCTGGCATTTCAACTGCACTTGCAAGAGGTGCCCAAAGTGAAATTGTAAACACGAATATTAGGAAAATTGCCAACTTAGACTTCATGCTATCAGTTCACCTGTGAACGGGGAGATTTAACAGGGTTTTCCTTTAGCACTAAATATGCCCGTTGCATTTGCTTATATTTGCAGTCGGGAGAATGCGAGTTCTGAATATGACAAACTAAGGAAACAGGGGGTGTTGATTACGGAATTAAAACCGATGCCGTACAAAGATGGAATTGCTATCCCGGTAACAGCAGGGGATGAAAGACTCGAATTCGAATCTGTTGAGAGAACTGACCCTCATTTTCTACTATCCAAATTGATCGAAAATCCTCCAAAAAAATGGGAAAGATTAGGAGACATGGTAGTTTTCCCCAATGGCACTAATACAGAGGACTGGAATATGAACGAAATTGCATCGGCTCTTGGTGGCAAGAGACTCGCAATTCAAAATGAGATCAAAAAGGGAGTTACGAGAAAATCGCAACTCGAGTTGATACATGGCACTGATTCTTGGGTGGTCCATAAAGAAAATTTTGTTGAATACGAATTTGATGCTTCACAAATCATGTTCTCTTCAGGCAACATTACTGAAAGAAAAAGAATGGGTGAAATCGACTGTGAGGGTGAAATTATAGTCGACGCATATTGTGGAATAGGATATTACACATTGCAGTTCTTAGTCCGAGGGAAAGCAAAACATGTGCATGCATGCGAAATCAACCGTAAAAGTATAGAGGGTTTGGAAAGAGGCCTAATTAGGAATAAAGTAAAGGAAAAATGCACAATCTACGAAGGCGACAATAAGCAGACGATGAGAGAATTAAGAGGCATAGCAGACAGAGTAATACTCGGTTTAATTCCTTCATCTTTGAATTCCTGGGGCAATGCAATCAAGTGTTTGAAGCCAGATGGAGGACATATACATGTTCACATGAATGTTCACGAAGATGAATTTGAGGAATGGACAAAAAAGACGGTTGAATGGTTTTCAACAGTAAGCGGTAAGAATGTTGAAGCGATACATCTCGAGGATGTCAAGTCGTATTGCCCTCACATCCAACACGTAGTTCTCGACTTGAAAATCAGTTAGTATAGAATTCCCACCATTCAAGATTCTCATCTGGGTCGGAACTCTTTCCAATTTTTTCAGCGATTACAGTAACGTCTTTATCGATAATCATGGCATGAGGTATGCCAGATACGTTCATCGCTTTACCAATCTCTGAGCCGAGCATGAATGGCCGGTCTAAAGTACGGTTCAGGTTATTTTCTGTCTTATCATGCCAATCGATCAAGTCTTCTTGTTCATTGGAGGAATCAGTGGAAAATACCAACAATTTCCCATCAGGCATTACCTGGTCGTAGGCATCAATTGTTGATTCACAATGGGAACACCATGGAGCTGAAAAATATGCTATCCAGTATGTACCGTTTAATTCTTCAAGAGAATTATTACTTCCATCATGAGCAGAAATTGAAAAATCGGGGAAACTTTTCCTCTCCTCCTCGAATATTTGCTCTTATATTACTTTCTCATCCAAACAGCCTGCAAGTAGTAAACTAAGTGATACAACCAAAATTAAACTAATTCTCATCTTTTTCAACTCCCAACAATATTACGTCCTGAATCTCATCCTTTTTGATTATCGTTGGAAGTAAAAACCAACTCAAAATTGCGATTAAAACTCCACCGATAGCAAATTTGTACTTTGCAATAAACGATTCATCAACACTGGTTTCAATGTTTGCAACGGGACCGGGAATAACTCCTATCATGTCTATGTTGGAAATGTGTACCTCGTAAATCGGCCTCCCGGCAGATGATGCTGGATTGACCACGATTTCTTGGCCTGAGGGGTCATCGGTTGTCGGAACGGTTGCTATTGCTCTAACATGACTCATGCCGTGTCGTACAATTCCAAAGGTCGCATAGCCTTCATCATCCCTATTTTCGGGGTCCAAACCATGCGCTTCTGTTTCTGCGATATACCACTGAGTATCTGCACTATTTGGGTCCGCACTTCTTGCCATTCCTATAGCGCCGTCGACGTGAGATAGATTTTCATTAATTTCGAGGTCAAGAGTATGGCCGTCACCCCCACTTCCACATTCTGGACTTGTAACTGGATATACTCCGATTGTTGTGCAGGTGGGGTCACCTGCTTGAGTTACAAAGTCGTCAATTACCCTGTGGAAGAAAATACCATCATAAATTCCACTTTCGACGTGCATAATCATGTTTTTAGTTGTGTTTGGAGCCCATTCCTCGAATAATTCGATGAAAATTTCACCCCTTACCGAGGATTGAAGGTGCCCAGGGGTATATTCGACTTCGATTTTCAGGACTGCATCTCCAGACCTTGGCTCATCCATAGGTGAGCCTTCCAATTCTGGGCCGTCGGTCCAAAGGGAAACATCAACTTCAACATCCCTCCATTCCTCTTCTCCAGTTTCATAATCAACACCAGAAACTGGAGTCAGAACGAGTAGAGCCAAAAGAACTGCAACTACTCGCATATCCAAACCCATAAACTCTAACCAAATCAAGTTAAGGTTCATTCTTGTCTATTCTTTCTTGCAAATTTGAATGACTGAACACAGAGATATGTGTAAATTGAACCGGTAAGAAGTAACATCAGCATCGACCCAGATGCATAATTAAGCCCATCTCCCATGACCATGAAGAATCTTGTCCCACCCAGTGCACAGAGAAGTCCAAAGGTTGCGGAAATATGCATCCAAAGTGCCCGCTTTTCAGGGATTTTTTGAGCCAAAATTCCTGATATTAACAGTGGCACTCCCAAGAAGCTTGGGAAATAAGAAGTTATAGAATCGGATTGTGAAATGACTGAAATTGCAACCCCCCAAGCAATCAAAAATCCGCCGTAGTAGGTCGACAATTCAGGTATTGATTTTCCAGCGACCGTGTAGTGTTCTGCCATAATTTGCGGTGTAGTCCTACACCTTTGAGCCTTTGCGTAATATGACAAGAAAAAGTAAGACTGATGAGGGTGTTACTGTTCGTGGAGTATGATGGAAGACGAAGTTTTCGACGCGGAAATTTTCCAATCTTCCAGTGATAACGTTCTCAACATTACATTAGCTGCAACAATTGCAATATCTATCGTATTCTTAATCTTAGGTTCGAGTATTGGACATGTTTTGAATGAAACTACTAAATCTGAATCAATCAGAGAATGGTGGTTAACACCTTTGCATGAAAGACACACCATGGAACTTGACCTTTCACAGGAAAGATCGGTTTTGCCCGTCAACGGAACTTACGGGGTATTGACATACACCGAGCATTTTGTTGCTGTAGATTTACCCGCATCTGAAGATGATGTTGGATTCCCTGAAGATGATTTGATGCATGTCGCACTGTGGTTACCTGACGTTCCTGAAGGAGTAAAGGTCCCAGTGATTATGTCAATTCACCCATACTATGACTTCGGAGGAGAAGGCATGCCAGGAGTTGGACCAGATTCCAATCCAAATACCGTTCCCGATGGAGGAATTGGAAAATGGGTTTATGACAACTTCATTTCTCATGGGTACGCTCTTGCTCAAGCGTCAACATTTGGCTCTGGTAAATCAACCCATTGCCAAGACGTAAAGGGGTTAGGGGAACAAACTGGTATCCAAGCCGTTGTCGAATGGTTAGGTCAACAAGAGTGGTCAAATGGCAATGTTGGATTGATGGGTAAATCATACGCGGGGACAACAAACTGGGAAGCCGCTCAAAAGCCATCGCAATATCTGAAAACGATTGTACCAATTTCTGGCTCAATAGGAGTCCAAGAAATGTTTTACAGAAATGGCTCCAGCGAAGCGAGAGCTCTTGGATATGATGCCGCATATCAAGCGGCTACTAGCGACCTTACAAGCGATGAGTTGAGAGTTTGTCAAGACGATTTACAAGGACCTCTCAATCCATTTACAACACAATTGTGGGCACATTATGGAGGCGCCCAATGGAATGATTATTGGGATGAAAGAAGACATCTTCCTGACGTGTTACAAAACTATCGAGGTAGTGTGTACCTTGTATGGGGAATGCAAGACTGGAATGTGGACCCATATCACGCATTCCCGACATACCAACTAATGAGAGATGCAGGAATTCCAGCAAGAGGAATCATGGGTCAATGGGCACATAACTATCCAGACCAACCTAACGTACACGGTGGTTTAACTTCTGGATATGGCGCAGAAGCATATCCCGAGATGTCAAGGATGGATTGGGCGGTTGACCTCTATGCTTGGTTTGAATATTGGTTGAAAGATAATGGCCCAATGCCAGACCTGCATGTTCAAATGCAGAGAAATGACGGTAAGTGGCACGTTGAGGACACATGGCCACCAAGTGATATGACTTGGGAGAAAATTACTCTAGACCAAACAACTACAGATGGAAATGCTGTCAGCATAAACTCAGATGTGAGCATAACAATTCCCGCATCGAACGAAGACAGATTCATTTCCGGATTACCGACATTACACCTCTCCGTTACTACCAGAGGTTGTGATGGAGGTCAGGTTTTTGCTACAATGTATGATTCTACTCAAAATCTAAGAATTGGACATGCGACTATGGATGTTAGATACAGAGACGGCGGATACACCGCACAAACTGTCAATCCGGTGTTATCAACATACCTTATGAAAATGGAGTTCAATCCTATCGACGCAATTATTCCAGCTGGAAATGAGATAAGAATCGAACTGACAGAAAGCGGTGAAGATTACCTTCCAAGTCCATGTGCCCAAATCGGATTAACTATCAATGCCGATTCAACTTCTGAATTATCCCTTCCATTGATTGAAAGAGACGATGATGCACCAGAGTGGTTTGATGTTCCTAACTGGTGGGATGTAGAAGAATGAGGGTTCTAGCATTCGAAGATTCAGTAGACATTGAGGCATTACTAATCAGTGGCGGAATAAGTTTTACCGACATCGAGTTCAAGCAATACTTTGAATCCAGTAATTATTTAGAAAAGATTTCTTCGTTTGATCCTGATGTATTATTGCTAGACCATTTCATGCCTCCAACCAAGGGGCTAGATTTGCTCAAGGGATTGCTAGATTCCAACATCAAAAGGCCAGATATAATCGTAGGAATGAGTTCATCGTCAATGGCTAATAACGCCATGCTTAACGCTGGTGCTGATTTTGGAATAACAAAATTTGATTTATCAAAATTGGAAATTTGGAATAATTATTCCTCATGAGGTTGCCAATCTTCCTGACCTGGCTCCCTGTACCACCAGTATCCATCATCATCTTTCCACCATTCTACATCATCATCATCAACGTAATAGTTCTCATCTTCCTCTTCTTCCTCTATATGATGTTCTAATCCACTTTCTTGAGCCATTTGTTTCTTCAGTTGGTCGATTCCGTCCTCTGCATCTGCGAATACACGGTTTTGAGTTCTGATCTCGGCTTGATGGTCTCCAGCAGCGATTGCATCATCTGAATCTGCATAGAAATCAGCAGCCATTGTTCGCTTGAAATCATCGAATTCATCACGACCAAATGAACCTACGAATTCATTACCCTGTGATTTCATCAAATCATCTAAGTTCTTTCTCTTGCCTAGATTCAGTTTTGGTGAATCTGGCATGTCACCAGAATCATAAAAAGCATCGCTACTGTCTGTTAATTTGCCAAAAGTTCGGCCCTCAGGATCAGCATCTTCTATTGCTTCAATAAGAAGGTCATGCTCCTCCTCGTCGATGTTTTCATCCTCGTATTGTTGGCCAATTGCCTTGACCATTTTCTTCAAGGTTTTGGATAATGCTCGATCACTTTCTGCTTCATCAATCGCCTTATCGATCTGCTTTTGCATTCTTTCGTAAGGGCTTCCAGTGATAGCACCAAGAAATCGACCAAAGCCACCTTTCTTCTTCGCCATAATTCCATTTCATAGTTAGATATATTCAAAACTTACCGAAATAATCCCACGAGGGAGGCATTGATGATTGAGAACTGTTTAGCGCCGAGCATGGCAAGCGACTGGTTGGAGGAAGCAGTCGCTGTATACAACGACGAATCATTTAATCGCAGAGAGGAATATGTCGCACAGATTCATTTCCCGGTATCTATTTTGGAGGAAATTTTAGGCTGGGCATTCAAATCATTGCCGGATGAAATTTTAGTTGGTCTCGATGTAAAAGATGAGAGAATAAATCAGGAAACTTCGACAATGTTTCAGGGAGATAATCACAAAGACAGCCTATTTGCAGGCCAAGGCTACAAAATTAGTGAAGCTGTGATGGTTAACCGAGGAGATTCTTACTCCGTACATCACATTCCTGAAGAATGGACAGATGATATCTTTGGAACGGATAGGGGGCCGAGAGCTGGAAGGTTCACTCATTGGTTACATACTCATCCAAATGCTCCCGCAATACCCAGTGGAGCCGATGCGGATGCTGCACAATCTACAGATGGTGTTGATCTTATACTCGGAATTGAGTTTTCACCTGCAGGACCCCTTCCATGGTTTGATGATGTTGAAGGAGAGAGGAGGGTAATTGGTGAAAAGAAATCTTGGTTTTCCAGACGGGACAAGCGGAAAGTTCTGGGATTTGCACCTACAGGTCACATGATATATTCTCTTGAATTAATCGCATTTCACAAAGCGGGATTAGGTGTAAATGTCATCTTTGTCAACGATGAAGGTGAGGCTTACTGACAGGTTGTATGGAAATCATAGTCCTCCAAATATTGGATAATCGATTCTACCCTTTCCATATTTACTCCCATATCTGAGCGTCCTAATCTTGATTTGGAGAAAATCTCAACTGTACCACATTCATTTGAATAATGAACGTCATCAGGGAATTGAAAAAATGAAGTCCTATCCACGATATATCCTTCACTAAAGGTTGTTGTGAAACCTCTGGTTTCCTGCCATTCATCCATAGCCTGATGTAGTTCTTCATCTGAAACATTCAGCGAAATGGTAACATATTCACAATTAAAAGAGTCCTCTGGACAATCATCTGGCATTTCAGATGTAGAGAACGGAGTACTAAGGATATTCATCAGTAAAAGGACCGCGACATAAATGGAAGGAATCCATTGCCAATTTGATGACATTATCACACCTTGGTGAATTTAGAATTTGACCATTCATAGACAATCGGTTTACCAGTAGGAACCTCCAGAGCCAAGACCTCTTCTTTTGACAACCCCTCGATTTCCATTATTATCGAGCGCAAACTATTCCCGTGGGCTGCAACGAATACGTTAGTTCCGTTTTCCAAAGTTGGCAATATTGCCTGGTTTAGATAAGGGATAGTTCGAGCAGCGGTCATCTCTAATGACTCTCCATTTGGAGGTGGCACGTCGTAAGAGCGTCTCCAGATGTGCACTTGCTCGTCTCCATATTTGTCTCTTGTTTCCTGCTTATTCAGACCTTGTAAATCACCATACATTCTTTCATTCAATTTCCACGAAACATATACTGGCAGGGTGTTTATTTCAGAATTAGATGTTGACCAATTTGCCATCTTCTGTTCGTTTTCGCTCATTTCTCCACCCTCAATGTCGTACTGGAAAACTGGTGTTGCCCCACTTTCATGTTGTGATAAGGCGATCATGGCCGTCATTTGAGCTCTCATCAAAGTGGATACGTGTACTTCACCTATGGGTAACGATGAGATTTCTCTGCCACCAGAAATCGCTTCCTCGATTCCTTTGTTGGTAAGAGGCACATCTACCCAACCAGTAAACAAATTTGCAGCATTCCACATCGATTGGCCGTGGCGCATTAGGATTAGAAGAGACATATCTCTCATTGTGAGGGCGTTGGCTATTACCCTTCAATCTTGTCAAGGAAGTAACAATGGAATTAGCCATAAGGCAAGTAATGGTGCTAAAGCCATAACTAAGTCTCTTGCAAAAGACCTCATTACGGTTTTAGAATTTGATACTGAAATTTTCTCAAACTCCTTTTGCATTTTTTCATCAATTTTGTCTGAAACAAGACCTGCCCCCCGTCTTGATAATTCTATTGCAGCACCTGTTGCTACTGAACTAAGTAATCCAGTAGGTGTTAGTTTCCTAGCTTTCAAGGCCATAGCGCCCCATGTGAATAGGGACGTCTTTGCGACTGAGGTGACTACAGTCTCCTCTTCCTTATCTTCTTCTTTCTCCTTGTTTCTTCTTGCAAATTTTCTTAGCAAATCTCTTGCTTTGAATCCCTTATCCGCTATTTTGCGAAGCCTTTCGATATTTTGTTTCTCAATTGTCTTGAGCATTGTCCTAACTTTTATTATCCTAATTGTATCAATGAAAATCCAAAAAAAAGCAAGAACAAATAGCACGAAGAATCCTAACCAGTTAGTCTCTTGCCAAGAGCTCCAACCAAGCGGGTCGACCATCAATCTAACTCCTAATGCAAGAATTATCGGTAGCGAAAACGCAAGTATTTCGTTTACAGCAAGTAGTGTGTAGCCACGAACAGGGAGATCTTTCAATCGTTTCAGTATCCATCCGCCATGAGGTGAGAGTTGTTTTGATACCCTTAGGAACGGCCCTGCAAGTAGGAATAGTCTCAATATACCCGGAATGAAAAGCAACCAGATATACAAATCCCAAACATCGTTGGGTGGTATTTCTGCTATACCAAGGGGTTGGACCACAACAATCCGTGTAGTTACTTCCTTTTGAAATAAGAGCCGGAGAGTTCATGCAGGGGGGATGATTCCGCTGATTTATGCCGTTTTGGCACGGATTAGCAGATTGGCTCAGCTTCAATGTTGATAGAGACTGGATTAATGAAAATGTCAAGTGGCGTGATTTCGGCACTGGAGTTCGTCTAGGAAAGTTAGCGAGGGAAGATGCAATCTCATTGGTTCTTTACGACGTTGTTAGTGATGTAGACATTGATGCATTCATGCCACACAGTCACCCTGGTGGAGAATGTTACCTCGTACTAGAAGGGGAAGTTTGGGACGAAGACGGAACATATCCTGAAGGGTCGATAGTATGGATGGATAGAGAGTCCACTCACACCCCTAGAACCAGAGGTCAGACATTGATTCTGGTCTTGTGGCCTGAGGGCGTAAAAGCGGCTTAGGTGAAGCCAATGTGGACCAACATCTCGGCGTACAAGTTCCTTGATATGCCTGAGTTTGAGGAGTTAAGAGATCCTTTGAAAAATTTCTGTGATTCTCACGGAATATACGGAACAATACTTCTTTCACCAGAAGGTATCAATATTTTCCTCTCAGCGCCTCGTGATAAAATCGACATCTTCGTTGAACACATCAAGTCCGATAATAGGTTTAGTGACATTTGGGTCAAGTATTCAGAGTCAGCGGACTGCGCATTCAGAAAAATGAATGTACGACTAAAGAAGGAAATCATTTCTCTAGGTGTTGACGGAGTGAAACCCCACGAATTCACCGGCAAACCGATTGAGCCAAAGGAATTCAAAAAATGGCTCGATGAAGGTAAGGAGGTCACTATTCTTGATACTCGTAACGATTACGAGGTGAGAATGGGTACATTCGAAGGAGCTGTTGATTTAGACATAGAAACATTCAGAGCATTCCCTGAGGCTGTAGAAAAATCTGACATTCCAAAAGATAAGCCCGTCGTAATGTTTTGTACTGGAGGGATTAGGTGTGAGAAAGCTAGCGTCGTAATGCTGAATCAAGGTTACAAAGAAGTGTACCAAATTCATGGAGGAATTCTGAATTATTTTGAAGAAACAGGCGGCGCTCATTGGAATGGAGAATGTTTCGTTTTCGACAGAAGAGTCGGTGTTGATGGTGAACTCAATGAGACAACTTCTGAGGTTTGCTGGGCCTGCAGAGAACCGCTAACACCTGAACAAGCAGCAAGTCCAGAGTTTGTGCGAGGAGTGTCTTGCCCATATTGCATCAACGTTTGATTTCAAACGGGCATTCATATACTCAAATGAGAACTTATCATTTATGTCCGAGAAGCCTAAACTCGCTGTTTCTTCTTGTCTCCTTGGAAAAAAGGTTCGCTATAATGGCGATGCCGCAGAGTTTAGGGTGCTCAACCGCGTGTGGAGCGACCATCTTGACCTAATCGGAGTCTGCCCTGAAGTAGGCATTGGCATGGGGGTGCCACGTCCTACAATTAGGTTAGTCAAAGAAGGCGATAGGATTTCGCTCATTAATCCAAAAACCGGCGACGACTACACAGACCAGATGCTAGAATTTGCAGAAATGCAATCGGACTATCTAGTGTCAGAAGGCATTTGTGGCTTCGTTTTCAAGAAGGATTCTCCATCTTGCGGTGTAGAGCGCGTTAAGGTATATCGTGGTGAGAACCCGCAAGCAGTTCGAGATGGTGTTGGCATGTTTGCGAAGGTCTTCACCACGTTATACCCCCACATTCCAGTGATTGAAGAAGGTCGATTGACTGATCCCTTACAAGCCGAACACTTCCTAGCGAGAGTTCACTTTTTCCACGAATGGCTGAACATCGGAAAAGAAGGATGGACCGCTCAAAAAATTATGAAGTTCCATGCGGAACACAAACTGTTCTTGCTTAGCAGAGCTCCAGATTCAAAGAGGGCTCTGGGAAGGATTATTGCAGAGTCTTTTGATAATGATGAACACCCAGAAAATGTTGCACTAAAATACATGACATCCGCTCAAAAATTCCTCTCTAAGTTAACAAAGAGAGGACAGATTGCCCATGCGATGGAGAGAGTAATGGGCAGGCTACCTAATTTAGACAGACAAGACAAGCATGAGATGCTAGAGGTTATTCACCAATTTAGGAAAGGTTTGCTTCCAAGATCAGCAGCAATTACTCTACTTTCTCATTATGTCAAGAGGCATGACAAAGATAATCCTATCCACAAGAATTTCCTTTCCCCGATTCCAATCAATATTGGAATAATGGCCAGAGTCTGATTTCGACTTACCCCGCAACCAGGTGGTTCTCGTTTTTCAGATAAAATACTTTGAAGGTATGGAATAAAAGCCACTTGGATCTATTTAAGAGAATGCAATTTTAAAGGCGTGATTTAACAAAGCACTACTAGTGTAGAATTAGAGAGTCAATTATGGAATTTTTATCTCGATTTTGCCATCTTTTACACGCGTTTCGTAAATTTTGAGGTCTTTCTGCTTACTTAGTTTGCCCACTACCTTACCATACAATGGAAATAACGGGAAGGGTGACCATTCGACAAGTTCACCACTATCGATTTTGTGTGTCGTTTGGTGAAGAGGGCACCTAATGCAACCGTCCTTTACCTTAGCGCCGTAAGCTAATGGCCATCGCATGTGCCGGCATAGAGCCTCTGTTGCAAAATACTCGTTACCTTCTGATAGTTGACCGATTAAAACCATCTTTTTACCGACTGTTAGCATTTTCTTTTTTCCGGGTTTGATTTTTGATTGCTTGATTGCTACGTGCCAAGTCATGATATCAACTCAAGCCGCCAGTTGGGACATACCGCCATCAAGGTGCATTACTTGTCCAGTGTAATTATCTGGGGAAGATGTAAGGAGCCATGTTATCGCTTGAGCGATTTCTTCTGCTTCATTTATTCTGTTGATCGGAATTTTTGCCGCTGAAGCCTCCCGCATTTGTTCAGATCTAAGGATAGAAGAGGCCAGTCTCGTGTCAGTCAATCCGGGGGCTACGGCATTTACACGTATTCCACGTTTAGCATAGGTTGCTGCTGCTGACCTTACCATCGCCTCAATACCGCCTTTTGCCGCGGCTATCGCTTCATGATTTACGAGTCCTAAACTACCAGCAACACTGGAAGTGAATACCATTCTCCCTCCACCACCCTTTAGCATAGCCTTACCAGTCTTGGAAAGAGTTAGGAAAGCACTTGTCAAATTAGTTGAAATGACCTCTTGAAAAGCATTTATCTTCATTGCATGAGGTGGGCGAATCGCTATCGAGCCAACCAAATGCGCCACTCCGCTTATTTTGCCATCTCCAAGTTCAGTCGCAGTAGAAATAGCCTGGTCCATGGATTCTTCATCTAAGGAATCCCCTACTACAGATTTAGCCCCAAGTCGTACTAAATCAGAGATTCTGGACTCATCTCTTGCAAATAGTGTTACATTTTTGCCAGATTCTAGTAGGTTTTGCGCGACGATTTTTGCTATATCGCTACTACCGCCAACCAGTAAGTATGATTCTGTCATGGGTGAGAATAATTTTTTGAATATTTATAATCCTGTTATTTGCATCACTTGGAAAATTACAACAGTATATAATTTGGAGAACATCCAATATCAACATGAATATTGGATTTATAGACAGGCTTCTACGCATGGGCGTGGGGCTTGGCGTGGTAGTTTTTGACTACCTTGCAAGTCCGTTGTGGGAGGTCGTTCTACTCGCAGTGGGAATCTGGACAGTTACAACATCAGTATTCGGATGGTGTCCATTTTATCGCCTAATCGGATTCAATACCTGTCCAACAAATTTTTCCCTAATCTCAGAAGACAATGCGTCCACTGATTAATCTTCAGTCAACAAATTATCAGTTTGTGCTTTAATCTGTAAATACTCGGGATTTTCAATTGCCAAGATAGCTCTAACGTTGTGTGCTTTTGACAATTCTTCTGTGGGAGGAGCCACCTTTATTCTGGTTTGACCAATTTCAATCATGTTACCAGAAGCAACCTTCACTCCACCATCGGGAAGCCAGATGCCAACGGGTCCAATTTGAGGGTGATGAGTCACGATTAGTGTCCGGTTGTTCTCATCGATTTCAACACGTAAAACAGTCAGTTCCGAACCTTCTGAGATTAGATTAGAAGAGGCTTGCCATTCCTTCCAAGATTCATTAAGCGGTTGAGATATTTCTTCCACTTTTTCTTCTATATCTGTAATCTTTGATTCAAATTCATCAGCCTTTTCCTCAGAAATTGTGTTCAGAGTATCGAGGAGGTCTCTTAACCCCTCGAAGTGTGTTTGTTCTGTTTCAGAAAGTGCTGCATTTGCCATTATTATTGCTTCTGCAATATTTTCTAATTCTTCATCGTGATTCAGTTCGATAGCACATTCCATAGCCTCATCTAATATTTCCAATGCCAGACCTGGCCTGTCTATTGCTTGAAGAGATTGACCCACTTCATATAGAACGGTTGATGCTTGATTTTTATCTTTCGAGATTAAATCTCGAGCATTAGATATGAGATTTTCAGCAGTTTCAGTTTCCCCTGAAAGATGTCGAGAGATTCCAGAAAGCACAAGGTTTGCAATTCGATTATCGCCAACCATCTGACCTTGTCTGTCTGCGGTTTCGAATAGAGACGACGCTCTTTCCCAGTTTTGTGCAGATAATGCAAGCAGACCCAACTGATGCATCGCTCGCATTTCTGCGGACTCATCATCGATTAGCGTAGCATATGCTAAGGCTCTTGAAAGATGTAGGCGTGAAAGTATAATTTCTCCTGATAGTTTTGCCAACATCCCCATTGCAGATTCCATTCTGTACAAAGGTCCTGCCATCGCTCTGTGAGCAATTTCCGCCATTTCTTCACCTAGGGGAGATAGCCCGATACCTGTCGATTCAAGCACCTCGCTGAGGACTATAACACATGATTCATAGGATTCAGAAATATCAGCAGAGATTCCTTCACCTGATAGTGTTTGAAGATGCTCGTCAATCTTAGAGACAACGGAACAAATTTCAGGGAGATTTCCTAATTTATTGAGTATTGATTTTTTCACGGGTTGGGATCTTGTTGTTCTTATTAATCCTGAAATTAACTTCTTTTCACCAATTTCTCCGCTAGATTCCTCCTGTTCTGGAACTATCACTTTGGTTGATAGCAGTGAATCTACCATCCATGTTAGTTTGGCTTGTATGTCATATTGTCCTGCCCTACTGATAGCGTATCTCATTTCAGCGGCTCTTACTCTCCTCGATAGGCTTCGTAACCTTGTTCTTTGGTTTTTTGAACCAAAATCTGCCAACCTCTGCAAAAATGTTGATGGGGGACAGGTTTCAAAGTTCAAGTTTGCTTTTTCACCTGTAGTTGTCATCTTGTAATCATCAGATACCAGTGTAACTTTGTTACCCTCATGGGATAATTTAGATGCTAAAATCATTAAAGATAAATCCACATCTTGAGGCGATGCTTTCTCGCCTATGTGTGATGCTAATGCACGAATTTCCGCTTCGTCGACAGATATCGTTTTCAGAATATCCGTCATCTTTTCAAGTAAATTTGGGCTACCTTTCCATCTTTGAAAACGGACTGTTTTTACTTCTCCATGAACTCCTGGCGTCACATAAATCCCAGAGGATTGCTTGGTCAAAATATCATTCATATCTGAAAGAAAACCTTCAGGAGCCATTGACCCAAGATGAATAAAACAGTTCGAATCAACTACCCAGAGATTTGACATGTACCTGCCGTGGAAGGCCAAGTAATTTGATTTACTCCCGATATTAAGGTGATAGGAAACGATTAACAAAGAATCAACATAAACATTAGTTCATATATCAAAACATAATGATGCTGATTAATAGCGTGGTCATATGATTGAAGTTAACTCTTTAACAAAATCCTTCGGTTCTGGCTCAAATAAAATCGATGTACTAAAAGGAGTAGATTTGAAAATTGAAAGTGGTGAGCTGGTCGCGCTCATGGGGCCTTCAGGATGTGGAAAATCAACACTGCTCAACATAATTGGAGGACTATTGCCTGCAGATACTGGAGTCATTTCACTTAAAGAAAAAAAATATGGAACAAAAAATCCAGCAGCAGTTGTTGAAGTTAGGAGGAAACTGGTCGGTTGGATTTTCCAAGATTTCCATCTTCTTGATCACCTTTCAGCTTTGGACAACGTCGCTTTAGCACTGGAAATTGCCGGTATCGACCCAAAAGAAGCAGAAAAAAGGGCAATAGATGCTTTGACCAAGGTTAATTTGGATGACAGAATGCATCACATTCCTGACCAACTCTCTGGAGGACAACAACAAAGGGTTGCAATTGCAAGAGCTATCGCAGGTAACAGACCGCTCCTACTCGCTGACGAACCTACCGGGAACTTGGATATTTCATCTGGGGCAGAAGTACTACAATTGTTCAAAGATTTGTGTCATGACGAAGAAAATCCGATTTCGATTTTGATGGTTACACACGACCCTGACCTTGCGTCAAAGGCTGACAGAATGTTGCTTCTTACAGACGGTAAAACCAAGGCTTCCGACATTAGAAGCGCATGGGGACTTGATGAAGGAGGGGAAGAAGAATGATAGATTCAGATTTCGACCTAGAACAAAATGAATTCTCGACGGGTAGGTCTCGAATTAATTCCTACAAACACACAGTTACAGAATTGCCAAGCAGACTAAGATTAGCTGCTCAAAGCGCATGGAGAGGTAAGGAGAGAGGCCTTGCAGTAATCGCAGGAGTATTTCTTGCATCCTTAGTGATAACAACCGTTCTTGCTTACGGAGTAGGTTTGTCACAACTTTTCTTCGAAGAATCATTAAAATCTGAACCATTTGATGCTAAAATCGAATATGCAAGGACTCCTGTTGAAAACGCAACTGGTTGGTCAAATAACACGACTACCATGACCAGTGTATGTGATGAATTGTTAGAGGAATTTAGCGAATTTAACGATTGTACACTCGTTCTGGGAAGGCAAGGGATCCATAGTGGAGGATTCTTCAATGCGGAATTCGTCGTTGCCCAACCGCTGGAAATGAGGGCTGTGTCCGATAATGAGAATCCGCTCTGGGATGCCGTTACCTTCGACTATCCTGAAGCCAACGATAACGGACCACCAATTTCGGACAAAAGAGCGATTAGATTTCTCGGGCCAGGTGCGTTTGATGGAGAACTTGCTGACCGACTAGGAGAGAACATAATTTCAGGATTGGGAGAGTGGCCAACACCAGAAAATATGAGTGAAAATAGAGGAATAATTCTTCCTTCAACCATAGCAAGTCAAGCACAAGCGAAGGTAGGAGACGTCCTTGACAAGTTGACTTTTGCTTACGTAGTTGATGAATCAACACTACTTGAAGGTAATATCAACGAAGATAATTGTGACGGTGAAATCACACCTGAAAATAATGAGATGATCTATTGCAGAATGTGGATGACTGTAGAAAACCTCACCGTCATGGGAATATACGAACCATGGCCATTTGGCAACCCTACGCTTCCATTCAACCCAATTTTCACAACTTGGGAAGCTCTTGAAGAATCGCAACGTGCAGTATTGATGGACAATGACCACATGTACCTTGGTGTAACAATAGACCGTGGCCAGTTACCTACAACCTCAACAGATGATGCTGCAGAGTGGCTCGAGGACTTGGGAACAAGAGTACAGGACGGGAATTATACAGATGAAGGAGTTGAACTATACTACACCGACATTGTTAGCGGAACTATCCTATTCCTCGAGATATTCCTTGGACTTATCCAGATATTTGATTACATCATTATGATACCAATCGTAATTTTATCAATTGCAGTTCTAATCTACGGCCTTGTCTTGTCGCTTGAACAACGAAGGAGAGAAGTGAGCATTCATCGGGTCATAGGTGCAGACGGAGGTGCTCTACAAGGTATGGTGTTGCTAGAGTTATTCGTCATGTCTTCTGTCGCTTGGTTAATCGGTTACATACTAGCTTTGTTAGCCGTTCCGATTGTTCTTTCAGCCGTCGGATTTATGGAATTCAGAACCGGAGATTTCGAGGTGAATCCAACCCTTGGTGTAACGTCTACCCTCTTTACGGCCATCACAACTCTAGGTTTAGCTATGATTTTTGGAAGAGGTCGCACAAAAGAATTCATTTCCCTTGAAATTGAAGAAGGTGTTAGGAAAACAACAACCAGAGCAGAACCAAAGAGATGGTTACATTGGACTGCTTTCCTGTTTGGCATGGTCGCGGTAATCGACTCATGGTTAGAAATGAATGGTAGTGAAGACGGATTAAATTCAAATTTCTTCGTAGAAGGATTACTCGGAATATTCGGACCATTTGGATTGTGGATTGGAGGTGCCTTGCTTCTTGGCAGAATTGGCGCGAAAGGACCTCAGATTATGCAATTGCTATTTGGACGCTCACCTGTTTTGAAAGATGTTAAGCGAGGTTTGAAAGGGTCTGGTTCTACAGAATCCGTAAACAGGCTAGCAGTAATTATGTTACTTACACTGTCCATTGTAACGCTAGCTGCGGTTCAAGGATATACTGGAACTCTTGTCGATGAGAAAACTGCCGATGCTACAGTAGGTTCTGACCTCCAAATAGAAATGGAAAGAGAAATCAATGAAACCGCACTTATGGCGCTTTTAGGTGAATTCACCAATAGTAAGACATCACCAGTAGCGACTAGCGTCCCAGAGATAACGTTGGCAGACGCACAAGGTGGAGACCGATTACAAACATTTGTTCTATTCGACGACAATGACAATGTCCTCAGATGGAGCGAACAAGCCATTCCTGGAGAGGAGGTAGGCTCTGCAATGAAGGCTTACAAAAATGGCGGCTTTAGTGCTGGAGTGGACGCTGCATATTCACTAAGATTAGCAGGTTCTGAAAGAGGTGGGGACGAAAATAGATTAGATGATGTCCTGCTCAAACCCAGCGATGAAAAGTCAGAAAATATCACTTTTATCTGGGAGAAAATAGAGTTCAATTTTACTTCCGGTGGTTCTAACGAAACTGATCCTTTGGCGCTTTTCAACGCCTACACTGCACTAATGCAGAGCGATTGGTCAAACCTAAATCTCGCTGGGCAAAATCTCGAGAACAGAAATTTAAGCAGGGTTGATTTGTCAAACACTAATCTTTCATCTTCAGATCTGTCTGATGTTAATCTTAGCGAGTCTATACTATTGGATGCAAATCTAACGAACGCGGACCTTGCAGGGGCAAATCTGATGAATTCAGTGATTGTTAATTTTGAAGGAGGTACATTACAAGGAGCAGATTTCACCGATGCAAACTTAGAAGGAGCATTTGGTCTCTTTGACTTATCCTCCTCAATACTTTCCAACACGACATGCCCAGACGGTACAAATAGCGATGAAACAGGCTGTGAATCAGGTCCTACTGACCTTCCTCCGCCTTTAGCAGCAGAGCTATTCTTTGCGGATACGAGAGTGGTCCTAATCGTAACTCCTTATACTACATCAATGTACTACATGGGCACACATGAATACATACCCGGAGTTGGAGCTGCTACAATTGAATCTGCAATAATTATCGGTGAATCATCCTGGAGAAATTTGGTTGGAGATGATGCTAATAATTACAGTTCTAAAACCTGGATTGTAAGGGTTGATGGAATTGAAGGGGATTCATTGGAATCCTTAGCATCACAGATTGAAGCGGACGCAAGAGTTGCTTCAGTTCTTGACTGGTCCTCCACACACAAAACCGTTGAGAGAAATGGTGGTCTTATCTTTGGAACCCCTGGGTTGTTGTCTCTACAATTCGTTGTAGCGAGTGTTGCAGCAGTTGCATCTAGCTTCGTGTTCCTATCACTGGTTCTAAGCCAAAGGCAAAAGGAACTAGCCGTGCTACAGGCCATTGGAGCATCTCCTAACCAAATAATTAGACTGGTATTGTTTGAGATTCTTTCAATAGTTATTGTATCGATGGCGTTAGGAATTGTTCTGGGGGTTGGCCTTGCTCTCTCATTCAATGGATTCTTCGATATATTTGGTTTCATATTCCAAATATTTGGAGGATCTTCTACCGTTATAGATAGAACTCTTGTATACCCGTGGGCGCAGATTGTTTTGGTATCCCTAGCAGTATTCGCAGCGGTAGTTGTAGCATTATTGGTAACAACCAGAAAAGCACTGAAGGCAGACTTATCCAGTGTACTCAAGGGGGAGTGAAGATGACTGATTCGATTTTGGAAGCAGACGGCTTGTACCATGTTTATGAGTCAAAGGCCGAAGACGGTAACGTTGTCGCATTGCGCGGATTGCACATTAACATGAAACAAGGTGAAGCAATCGCGGTGGTAGGACCTTCAGGTTCTGGAAAATCCACGTTGATGAAGTGTTTAGGTGGACTCATGAAACCAAGTGCTGGTTCGGTAAGCTTAGTCGGTAAAAATATGACAAGGTTAACCGGCCAAGAATTGGTCGAGTTAAGGCAGAAGACAGTTTCATTCATCTTCCAAGAAGGAAACCTCTTGCCAGATTTGAATGCAAGAGATAACGTCGCACAACCTCTAAGGCATCAAGGCGTCAAATCCAGTAAGGCACTTGCAATCGCTGACGCAATGTTAGACAGATTAGGAATGTCCCATAGAACACATGCCATGCCGGCTATGTTAAGCGGTGGTGAGCAACAAAGAGTTGCAATCGCCAGAGCGCTAATTACAAAACCCAAACTAATTTTAGCAGACGAACCAACAGGCGCTTTAGACCCAGTTACGAGTAGAGAGGTTTTGGCCCTCTTCAAGGACCTACACCTGAATGATGGTGTATCATTCTTGATTGTTACACACTCCAAAGAAGTAGCAGCTTTCGCAAATAGGTCTCTCGAATTGCGTGACGGTCGATTCGTTGCTGAACATGGCGAAAATGTTGATGTCGAAGACTTGAGCCAGGACCGTGAATTAATCGTTGACGAAACTGGAACAGTAACCCTTCCACCAGACATCCTTGTGCGATTAGGTGGTGCTGGAAGATACACAGTTGGTAACCTAACCAGCGGATACATATCCCTTCAAGGTGAGACTATCGAGGCCATGGGTAAAATGGAGTTGGCTAAGGTTTGCCCTGCTTGTAAACACGATTATGCTGAAAGTGAAGACCAAATGTGTCCATCATGTGGATCTTCAAGACCAATGGTGGAGGCTTGAATCTGAGTTTCTTTAGAGTGAGCGGAATCCTTGAAACAATCTCAACGATTTCACTCTTTTTTATCGCAATGCCACTGAAATATATTGGTGGAAATGAAATTCTGGTCAAGATAATCGGACCCATCCACGGCGGATTGTTCATACTATACATTGCACTGGTCTATTGGGAACAAAGGCAAGGAAGAATAAATTCAAACCTAGCAATAAAAGCAATGTTAGCGGCAATACCACCGGGTGGGCCCATATGGTTTGAGAGAAAATACATGAACACTCAAACCACTATGGAAGCATAGTTTAATCCGAGCCAAAGGTCAGTGATTTAAACCAAGACGCCCAGCTTTTCTTAGCGAAAATACCGTTTCTTAGTTTTTGTTTGTCCATTATTTCTTCAACGTAGGTCTCAAGCGCGTGGTCCATTTTTCACACCTAATTTACTTTTGGTACCTAACCTATAATTGGTTTTGGGTGTAATGTTTACACCAAGTGTTTCTGAAAACACTAGATTAACCGAGTAAATTACTCTAAATTTGCGATTTGTTTTCGCATCAAACCCTTCCACAGTGGCGGTATTAGAGCAAGCCAGAATGATGTGTAATAACCAAATGGTAACTGCGGAGCTCCTTCTTGTGCACGTAGTTCCCAAAGTGGAGCGCTTGCCTTCAAATGGTGAGCGGGGTGGAGTGGTAGTTCGAGAAGTGTCCACCTTGACCAAACTCCGCGATACTCCCATGAATGCATTTTTGTATGTTTACCACCTATCTCCCTAACCAGACCATAATGCTCTATGTAATTCACATATTCCAGCAAAATTATTGCGAGTAGGGCTTGAATTGCAAAGGCATACATGACAACTGGGGAATAAATCCATAGCATGGCAAGAAAACCAATTTGGACAATTAATCCGTGGAAAATTGGGTTTTGAATGAATGCTTTTCCTTTGTCTTTGTGTGTTTTCCAAGCCGAGATTATTTGCAATGGCAAGGTCAGGAGTAACTGTGTGTAAAATGAACGACCTTCGGGTGATGAAGCAGGATCTTTCGAAGTAGCATAGTTCCTATGATGGCCATGATTGTGTTCAGTCGTAAAGTGTAGGTACATCACCATCAGCAAATTCAGCCTAGACATCCGCCATATCAGAGAGCCTTTTTTCCTATGACCTGCTTCGTGTGCATTGATAATTCCCGATATTCCGCCAACAACTCCAACCGATAGGGCACCTAAAACGACAGGCGTTCCAAAACCGCTTAATTCGACTTGCCACAGTAGTGCCACAATACAAGATAAGTAAGCAATAGTGTGCATGAAAAGGAGTCCATCCCAAGGCTTTGACGAAATTTGGTCACGGGTAGGAGATGCTTTCGGAGAAATATAATCTATGACTGGACATAATCCTACTGCCCAAACGAATCCTGATAGTGCCCACCAACCACCTTGCATGATGCCTGCTGCGGTAATTATTGGAAGGATAAAGCCCAGAAGGTGAGGCTTCCAAGATTCAACCCTCTCTTCCATAGTTAATCTACAAACTACACCTACATATGTATTAGTTTGATTTCGGATAGTTTTATACGCCTGCTTGGGAGGATGGATTTTTGCCAAGGAGCGGTCTCTCCGAGAATCCGCTTTTTTCAGGGAGGAATGACATGATTACGATAGAAAAAGAAGACATTTTGCCTTACATGTATTTTGTTTGTTCATTAGCACAAGATGGCCGAATGTATGGAGGAATCAGTGGAAAGAGCGACTATATTGGTGGCATATTTGATAGATGGATTAATATAATTCCGGAGAGTATAATATTCAATAAATATCTGCTACCAAAGTTGTCTGGATTTGGAAAAGTAGAGGTTATTTCTGACCATTTTAGATACAACCCAAAAATTTCGGGAATCGCACCAGATGTTATCGGTGTGAAGATTGACGAAACCAAAATTGTATTGTTTGCAGTATATGATAACAAATGGGTGATGTTGGATGGTGCGCCTAAGATTGAAGTGAAGTCATTCAAAAAGAATCAATACATGGTTAGCCTTAGAGACCAAAGCTATGATGGATACCTGGTCATGGTTGAAACAAACTTGTCTAGTGATTATCTTCTACCTTTCTTCAGTGAAAATGTACTCAGCGAGAACGTTTACAAAAAACTCAACATGTCTGAGGATTTGTTTATCATTAACAACGATACTAAAGATTTGAGACAGACCCAAAGAGTACACATTCAAGATGATAGTCTAGGAACATTGAAATTGATCACAGTGTGCTCTTGTGATTCTTTCAAGACGTTTTCCAACCTATGTGATGCTGGTGAAAGTCCAGTTTATGTCAAAGAGATAATTCCAACCAACTACAGAATCCCAAAGAGCCCTGCTGAAGATGGGGAACCCCTATCAAATTATGTTGAAAAACGGATTGATACAGACTTGTATTCTTGGAAGGATGATGGCGTAGCAGAAGACTTACCTAAAAGTTGGAAGATGTTAGATATACATGTAGAAGGAATTGAGAATATCACTTACATCAGAAATTCGAAATCCTCTATCACTATTTATTCCTCGGGCAACGCCTCAATCAACAATATTTTTCTTGACGAAGGGGGTTACAGGATTATTACCCAAGTTTTGGACAGGTCTAGCTCTAGAGGGCAAGAATTTTTTATGCACAAATCGATTGTAGGAGAAGTCCCTACTGAAGAATCAAGTTTGTTAGAACACATGTCGAATTTCATCGAAGAAAAATTATATTCTCGCTGAGTTAAATATAGCCCTAGCATATGCGTTGGTTTGAAATCAGATTGGCTACTGGGTTACTTGATGGACTCTTTGCTTAAGTCAAAGTTGCAAAAGCAACGATACCACATCGTTGGTGAGCACGGAGGTGTTAAGGTATGCCACTGGACAAAGGAATCCCTATTAAGAGACAGACAGTGTTACAAAGGGAAATTTTACGGTGTAGCAAGCCACAATTGCATGCAGATGTCTCCAGTTGTTGACCAGTGTAATCTTGCTTGTTCTTATTGTTGGCGAGAGCCACACATGGACACTCTTGAATTGTCTGACCAAGACCCTCTTGAGATGCTATACGAATCTGTTAGAGCTCAGAGAAGACTACTATCTGGATTCGGTGGGAATCCTAAGGTTCCAAAGGAAAAATTCCTAGACGCTCAGAACCCCAAGCATGTCGCAATCTCCCTTAATGGAGAGCCAACTCTTTACAACCGACTTTCTGAATACATGGAATTATGCCACGCCCACGGCATGACTACAATGCTTGTAACGAACGGGACGCTACCAAAAGTAATCGAAAAGTTAGACACCTTACCTACACAGCTATACGTTTCAGTCGATGCACCTAACAAGGAAGTTTTCGACGAGATTTGTAAGCCAAAATGGAATGCTGCGGCGTGGGATAAGTTTGAGGAAACGATCGACTTATTGCCAAGTCTTGACACGAGAATTGTATGTCGACACACACTCATCAAAGGAAAGAATATGAATCCCGAACATATTCCACAATACGCTGCTCTGGACAACAGGGCAGACCCCGATTGGATAGAATGCAAAGGATACGTGCACGTAGGTAATTCTCGAGAGAATTTAACCTCAGAAAATATGCCCTTCCATGATGATATTTTGGAATTTTCAAACGCTTTAGCACCTTTAACCGATAGGAAGTTACTCGATGATTCACCACCGAGTAGAGTTGCTTTGGTTGGAAGGGAAATCGTACCTTTACCAATTCCCGAACCAACCATGTTTTTCCCTGAAGACTTAGGTATTGCTGACCCAGTTAAGCATCTGAAGGTAATTCAATAGGTGATTTGTTGCGTAAAATCTTAGTTGCAAGAGGAGGAGAAATGTCTCCTTTCTCTGGCTTGGGTAGTACACATCAACAACTCGTTGATAGACTAAGTAATGGACTTGTAAAAGGGTATAAGATTCAACAAATTCATGAATATAAAATTTCAAAAAATCCAATCACACGAGTTTGGAGAAGGTGGTTTAGCGCACCAAATAAAGTTTCATCGATAGCAGCAAATTATGACCTAACTCACATAACAGACCAAGAACAATCAGGACTATGTCCGAAAGTTGGCACGTCTGTGATTACGGTACACGACCTGTTTCATTTGTTTCCGTTCGAGAAAAATGGCGTTGAGATAGGGAATTCGAATCCTTCTTTCATCAGGAAAAGGGACCTAAACAAAATTCTTAGCGGAATAAGGAGGTCAAATCTTCTAATTTGTGTCTCAAAATACACGCAAAAAGAATGTGAAATGAGATTCCCTGGAGTCAAGACTGCCTACGTTCCTCACGCAATAGACTTAGATGCTTACTCAATTAAAACCGAAAAACCTGAATGGTTCAATAAAGGAAAAAATCTGCTAATTATTGGTAGCGAAGAAGATAGAAAGAGATTGAACTTTGCAATTGACATCTGTGCTGAAATGGACCTTACCTTACACAAAATAGGGGCTGAATCCTCAGATGATTCAAAGGATAAACTCATCAAATACGCTGAGGTTAAAAATTGCAATTTAAACTGGGTAGGACAATTAGAGCAAAGTGAAATTATTGCGGCTCTTCAGCATGCAGACGCATTAATTTTCCCTTCGATTGCAGAAGGGTTCGGATTGCCACCGCTCGAGGCGTACGCATCTGGAACCGTCGCTTTAGTCGCTGATGCACCTGCACATAATGAAATTCCACTTGAACATCACATACTCCCTCCATACGATATCGATAAATGGAGAACCGCTATTTTGAACTTACAAGATGAGTCTGAAAAAGTCAGAGAAAGGGCGACTGAATTCTCTGTTGAAAAGTGGTCTGAACGAATGAAAAGTGCTTATGACTCTATATTTTAGAGTGATGTTGAATCCGTTTAATTCATGGAGGGGTTTGAAATGGACCTCAATATGGAGCCAATTCACAAGGTTGCAATAATCGGCGCTGGAAATATGGGATCAGGTATTGCTCAGAAAACAGCTCAGGAAGAATTCGAAGTTCAAATGGTGGACAGAGAGCCACAATGGGTCGAGAGAGGCCAATCAATTATCTCGAATTTTTTGAAAGAAGCCGTTGAGAGGAGGATTTTTTCTCCGGAACAGGTATCTGCTATTGAAAGCCGAATTACCGGTGTGGTAGGCACTGAAAATACCGCCTCTGATACTGATTTAGTTATCGAAGCCGTTTTCGAAGATTTTGATATCAAAACTCAGGTATTCAATACCTTAAATGAAGCGTGTGGTGACCAAACCATTCTAGCATCAAACACCTCTTCTCTATCGGTTAATGATTTATCTCTAGCATCAGGAAGACCCGACAGGTTTGTTGGACTTCACTTCTTTTATCACCCAGCAAAAAACCGCTTGGTGGAGGTAATTCCCGGAAATGATACCTCTGAGGAAACCATCGCTCGTACTGTACAATATTGTAGAGGACTGGGAAAAGTAGTGATAATTTGTAAAGATAGACCTGGATTTGTTGTTAACAGGTTCTTTGTTCCTTGGTTAAACGAGGCTTGCTTGCTACTAGAGGAAGGTGTTGCAACCACTGCAGCTATTGATGCTGTAGCAATGAAAGCCTTCAAAATTGGAATGGGCCCATTCGCTTTGATGAATTTAACAGGACCGCCGATTGCACTTCATTCCACAGATTATCTTGCTGAACAATTAGATACTCCAAGATATACTGGGGCCGCTAATCTACGAACAATGGTTGCTGCTAACGGTCAGTGGGAAATTGGAGAAGACACATCATGCTCAGAGGAATCTGCTGAAATAATTAGAAACCGCTTACTTGGTCAGGTTTTCGCTGTCGCAGGACAGATTGTGGATGAAGAGATATGCTCTATGGAAGATGTAGATAGAGGGGCAAAAGTAGGGTTGAGATGGGCGAGAGGACCGTTCGAAATTGCAAATAAAATTGGAATTGATTCTGCAAAATCTATGGCAGAAAGTTACGCAAATCTAGCTGGATTCGAACTGCCAAAGGCATGGAAGAGGAAGGAAAAATTTGTATTTAATTATGTTGACATTAATATTGAAAACGGGATTGCAACCTTGACAATTAACAGGCCTGAGGCTATGAATGCGCTAAATGAGACCGTAGTCGGTCAGTTGTCTATCGCAATAGATGAAGCTAACTCAAATTCAGAAGTACATACGATTGTTCTAGATGGTGCTGGTAAAGCGTTTGTGGCAGGTGCAGATGTGAAGTTCTTCGTAGACAAGTTGAGAGCAGATTCATTTCCTGACATCTATGATTTCACAGCAAATGGTCATGATGTGCTCAACAAATTAGAGAACTCCGCTAAGACAACTATTGCTTTGACCACTGGTCTCGCCCTTGGAGGAGGATTGGAATTAGCACTATCGTGTGATTACCGAATAGGCACTAGAAAGACTCAATTTAGATTCCCTGAAACTAACATTGGAATTTACCCTGGATTGGGAGGTACTCAAAGACCAGCAAGAATCTGCGGTATTCCCTCCGCTAGGTGGGCAGTATTAGCTGGCAATTTCATGGACGCACAAACCGCAGCAGATCTTGGATTAGTCACTCACTTGGTTGAAGTCTCTGAAGTTGAAAACACGATTTCTGTAATTTCATCATCTGGAAAACCCGAAAATAAATATCCTGGAAAACCGAAGAATACAAGTTCAAAGGTTGTTCAATTTGCGGAATCATTCTACAGTGATGAAAACTTATCTTCTCTATTATTAGGGACATGTCCAGATGGATTTGACAAGGAAGATAAGATTGTTTCAAGACAAATGAAGGCTTTGTCAAGAACGGCCCCAATCGCCGTTTCTCTCGCAAGCAATCTAATCAATTTGGCAGAAGATACATCATTGGAGGAAGGTTTGAGATCCGAACTCGATAGTTTGCGAACCATATTTTCAACAAAAGATGCTCTCGAAGGTCTAAGTGCATTAATTGAAGGAAGAAAGGCATCATATTCAAACCAATGATGGTGTTTTTCCTACACTATGTTTTATCACTGACATCTACTCCGAGAACTATGCCCGAGCCTCCACTCGTTTTACCGAATAATGTCTTGGTTGCGATAAGGCAAAACATAGATGATACCATCGAAAAGGGTGGGGATATCAGATCTTTATTGGCAGAACATTCAGGGGAAGCACCGTGGAATACGGACTGGGAAGTGGAAGCCGCTGTAGAGGCTTTGCACGTTTTTGGTAGTAGGTGGACCATTGAAATTTTATCGACACTATACATTGCAGGGGCAAGAAGATTTAATCAATTAAAATCGTTATTATCTGGAATCTCATCTAGAACTCTATCGGATAAATTACGATTTCTAACTGAGGAAGGACTGGTCGATAGGCGCGTTACAGATGGACCTCCTGTCCGGGTCGACTATGTCCTATCTGAACATGGGAAAACATGTGGAAGATTGCTCTCTCCTCTTGTCGCACATTTGAAAATCAGGTCTGGCTCGGTAAAGGGTAAATAAACAAACAACAGACCGAATCTATTACAAATGAGTCCTTACAATATTTACTCATGGCACTGATAAGGCAGTGGATAACACAGCGACCGTGGCTCGCTGCTGGCCTTACAGGTGCCACTGGAGGATTACTCGGCATTGGAGCCCAAATTGGAGCTTTGGCATTACCACGAGGTACTGTCAATACCAAACTGAGGGACTTTGAACATCCATTGCGTAGAAGAATATTGATCACTCTGGAGAAAAACCCTGGATTATGTTACAGAGAACTTCAATCTCACCTTTCAGCAGCAAATGGAACCTTGAGACACCATCTTGATGTCCTCTCAAGCCGAAAATCAATCACGATTATCTCTGTTAATGGAAGAACATGCTACTTTGCTGGAGCGCCAAGCCAAGTCGAAGTCCTAAGAGGCATGAAAGTCGGTGAAAATGAAGCCGCTAGGCAAATGCCAATAGGTTTGTCTTTGGTGCAAAAAACCATTGTTGAAGATATCAAAATAAATGGTATCCCAAAATCTCAAGCATCGTTGGCGAGGAGAATTGGAAGGTCAAGAGCATCTGTCCATTCAGCGGTACAAGTTCTCAGAAGACGAGGAATATTACGTGAGGACAGGATTGAATTAGCGCCTCACCTAACAGATTCTGACATATGGAACAATCAGTCATCTATTGATTACGAATGGACGGACGAGCGAAGATAATTCAACAATCGTCTCTTGAGAAGTAATTATTGCGCATTGTTCAAAACCTTTCAACGTTCGCCTCAGGGTATGTTCGATTTACGTCTCGACGAAATACCACTTCCTGCTGGTAAAAAAGACAGAGACAAACTAATTTCTTGGTTGATTGACACATTATGCCTTCATCGAAGAAGAGAAGATTCTGCATCAGATGAAGATGGTTTCTTTTCTCCAATTCACAGAATACTAAGTGAACATTTGCTGAAATTTCCAAACAAAGGTTTCGAGACTAGAGAATTAGCTACAGAATTGGGACTAACCCCTGCGGCTATACACCATCATTTTGCAAGGTTGGTTTCGGCTGGATTAGTTTCTACAACTTCTGGTAAGGGTTGGAAAATATACTACATCGTTGGAGGATCGATTCCTAACGCTATCGAAAATATGCGAGCACGTTCAAAAATTATACACCAACAAAGAATTTCCATACTTGACGAGATTTGGAAGCGTGGTAAAAATACTACAATGAAAATTGAAACCCCGCCAGATGGTAAGCCAAGTGCTCAAATCAGGATTAAGGAATGGGGGCCACTTGAAGAAGATGAAAATGAGATTTCTAGATTCATGGCCGATATAGGATTACTAGGAGAGAGACCGGGTAGAGAGAATCATGCAGACTCTTTGTCTGTAAACATTTTCAAAATGCTCTTAGAATCGGGACCACCCATTTCCATTGACGAATCTGCTGAAAAATGCGATGCAGCCAAACCAAGAGTCGGGAGAATTCTCGAACGATTCAGAGGTACCGGTTTAATTGAAAGAATCGCAAGAACAGATCGCCTTTCTTCTGCGCTATGGTCAGCAATGACAACTCAATACATGAGAAGGGGCGAGGACTGGTTATTGAAAAAAGGAGGATTTCAAAGGTTATCTGTGCCGAATAATTTGCTTAAGGATCTAAAAAATGGAACTTGTACCCCAGAAAAAATTGCTTTATCTCTAAAATCATTCGAACCGAGAGACCAAATGCTTCTACTCAACCTTCTTGGAGGAAGATTACCATTGGGTTACAGACTTGTTGGCAATAATGTTGAATCAATGAAAAGGAAATCCACAGATGACCTTGACCGTATTTTTAGAAGAATACAAAAAGTTGGTATGACGCTTTCTGAGTTTAATGTCTAATTCAATCAGTAAGATGCTAAGTACTCGCTTGTTGCTGCTGCAAATTCTTCACGACTAGATTTACCGTGCATTATGGCTCTAATGTGCTTTGCATTTGGGAGACCCTTTGTGAAAGAAACAGCATGACCTCTCATGGATTTGATGTTCAAACCAGTTGTTTGCCTTGCCAAATCAATGTACCTATTCCAACACCATCGACGTGTAGCAAACTGCTTTTCTACTTCGTCTAGAGATGTCCAGTTTCCCTCAAAATTGGAGATCCATGGCAATTCTTCTTCTTCCATCCAGCCTAATCCGACTTTTATTTCACCGAAGACGGATGGTCTACCAATAGCACCTCTACCAATCATCAATCCTGATGCATGGGTTTCATTCAAGCAAGATGTTGCTGTTTTAGAATCGACGACGTCTCCATTTGCAACCACTGGTAACTCAACTGAATCAACCACTTGAGCGATATATTCCCAATCTGCTACTCCAGAATATCTTTGTTTCAGAGTTCTACCGTGAACACACAATCTCTGGATACCTACATGTTCTAAATCCTGACATATTTCCTTGGCATTGAAACTTTCAGCCCCTGTACCCAATCGCATTTTTGCGGTTACGGGAATATTCACTCTGTTTACAACTTCTTCACACATTGAAACTAAGTTTTCTGGCTGACCCATTAGAGCGGCACCTGCACAAATTTTCGTAACTTTAGGAGCAGGACATCCAAAATTCAAATCGATGATATCGGCGCTATCTTCCAACAGCTCTGCGGCTTTTGCCATATCTTCTGTTACGCCACCGAATATTTGTGGAATAAAGGGGGCTTCTTCATCGCAAGTTTCCATTTTACGCCATGACATTGCGGCGTCCCTGGTTAATGCTGTAGAATTAGTGAATTCGGTAATGGTGAAATCTGCGCCACATTCTTTCGCAAGCAATCTGAATGGTAAGTCTGTTACTCCTGACATTGGTGCAAGAAATAAAGGCCTCTCTTCGCCTTCCCATTCGCCAAACTTAGGCAGAATGAAATCACTCATTTCTCATCAACTTCAGAAGGTGGATTCCCACTCTTCTAAGTCATTTTCCTTAGCCCAGTCATCGTCTGTGGTGTCACCACGGGCCTTCAGAACTTCTCTGGCAAGTAGCCAGTATAGAAGAGCAAGGGATCTTCGTCCTTTGTTATTTGCTGGTAGCGCTAAGTCAACATTTCTGAGGTTGTTATTTGCGTCACAGATTCCAACTATTGGAAGTCCTGAATTAACCGCTTCCTTCAGAGCTTGCTGGTCTGCAGCAGGGTCTGTCACAAATAAGACATCAGGTTCAACATAGGAACGTAGAACTGGATTTGTTAGGCTACCAGGGATGAATCGTCCAACACTTGCATTTGCGCCGATTGCTTCCGCAAACAATCTTGCAGGTCTCTGACCGTATTGTCTCGCACTCACTACCATTACATTAGCTGGGTTATATTTGGTAATGAATTGAGCAATTGAACGGATTCGACTGTCTGTAATCTCGATATCAATCAAGTAAAGCCCATCGGAGCGTACCTCTTGGATAAATTGTGCCATATCAGCACTTTTCTGCTGAGTACCAATGTGAACTGCATTGGTCTCGTAAGTCTCACGGTCAATCAATAATTCTGTCATAATAATGACTCCAGCACTTGCGCCACAAACCCCCCCTAAATAACCACTTCGTAGGCAGATTCCGAAGCTATAACTCGCAAAAAATCAGCAAATAGACGAAATTATGTATGATAAGTTTTCTAAGATTAAATGGGTGTTCGACTTTGACGGAATCTGAAAGTGTGGAGAGAACCTCATCTCTAAACGATTCAGGGTTCTATGTTGGTGACAACGACAAAGCGTTGAATGTATCCGCCTCTGACTTGGAGAGGTATGTTTACTGCCCCCTATCTTGGCAATTGGCGAAGGATGGTTCTCCCGGTAAGGGAGAGGCGATTGAAGAAGGTAGAATCAAGCATGCAGAAATACACGATAGAATTGAAAATTTTAAAACCAAACAACTGGATTTAAGGAAAGCATTAGTTATCTGGTCATGGTGGTTTACAATAATTCTCGTGTTCGTTTTTGATGCAATTTTATTCTACATATTAGATGATGAAACAAGAACTCCTGAATATGTTTCACAATACCTGACTATGCTCTCTCTGACATGGCTTTTATTCGCTATAATTGCGATTTACTTACCTTGGAGAAAATATCTAAAATTCGATTCAAATAACGAAGAGTATAACCAAATCAAAAATTTTGATGACACTATTATTCCATTTACATTCCAACCCCTTGGTTTCCTTGGAGGATGGGGTGAAGGCGGTAGAGTTGAAGCTGGATTGTTGTTCGGAGCTATAATTTGTATATTACACGCAATCGGTCTAACATATGCTGACGATAAGAGACAAGCTGGATTTATTCTCGCAAGCCTCGCAATGGTTTGGACTTTAATTGCTTCTTGGCAATTGCAAAAAGCATTACTCGCCGACAACGAATTAGAAACAGCAAAGATCAGTGCTGGAATAAGCGATGATGTGGACGTTACATATTCTGATGATGAGGAAACAGCGGACCTATTAGTAGACGAAGAATCTGGCCTTAGAGGAAGACCAGACCAAATAGTAATCGTTGATGGAGAATTCATTCCTGTTGAACAAAAGACTGGCAAAATTCCAGAAAGGCCACATAAATCTCATGAAATTCAATTATTGGCGTATTTGCATCTCGTAGAAAAAACCACAGGAAGAAAACCACCATACGGTGTACTAAAGTATGGAAATGAGAATCTACACCAGATTTATTGGACCAATGAAAATTATGAATATCTCATGGACAAAACCAAAGAAATTCAAAAGATTATGATTTTTGGTGGGGCAAAAAGAAATCACGAACGTGTTGGTAAATGCCAAAATTGTTCGCGCAGATATGCTTGTGACTCAAGTCTTGTTTAATCGTAAGTGCATTCTGATTCAGTCGGATACTGCCAACATTCTCTGTGTATGTGGACGTAAACATCGAATGTATCTTGTAGGTTTCCTAATAATTCCTCTCCGTGTGCCTGAGCCTCTATTGAAAGAGTCCATGTACCCATTGCAAGTGGTTGTTGGAAAGTAGAAACTGATGGACGACAAGTGTCCTCACACCTTTCTTCCCAGATTCTCTCTCCATTTGAATCGGTTATTGACGCCTCTACATATCGTAGAGCACCTACGCTCACAGCATCTGGACCTGCGAACGCTACGCCGATGTACACCTTCAACTCCTGGACATTCTCGTCAATAACAAATCTCTCTTGGAAGGTTACAGGCTGGAAATTAATAGATACGAATGTATGATTTACATTGATCTTCTCAATCACTTCCTCTAGTTGAGGTGGGTCCCTCACATCCTCCATAAATTCACGTGCAGGAACAAGGCCAATACATCCAATATTTGATGCAAGAAAAATTGCTAGCAAAGCAAAAGCCCTGATGGCATTCTTCGGCCTCATTGAACATCTCCAATCATTCAACATGTATCAATAAAACGGCTCGATGGTTTCAAAGATAAATGCATGTTAGCCCACACGCCTGAATGAAGTCAAGAGGGTCAGCCGAGCTAACGCAATGACGAACCCTATGAGTACTGACAGGCATCTCATTCGAATTTAGCACCGCATGTAGAACATTCTGTGGCATCTGCAGGTATCTCGGAGCCACAAGCCCCACATTCAGCCATTTTTATCTCTGGCTCTTGTTTTGTTCTTCTTCGAATATTTCTTCGTCGTTTATTCGATTCTGTCGCTGCTTTGACTGGATTTACCTCATCAGCATCATCATCGAATGAGAAATCCATGGCATCTTCTGGAAGTGCGTTTCCTGCTAATGAGCGGTCTTGAATACCCATTCCTATCATCACTTCATCACCAGGCATTACTCCTTCTTCGCCGGTTATTTCGTATAACTTGGCTCTGATTGAGGCATCGCTTGCTGACAAATCATCAACGTCCTCAACATCGTGAGTTTGGATGTTTTTATCCTTCAATATCGCATCGATATCATGAGATTCAAAGGTTTCTTCAATCGACTTGAGAGTTGTAGTATAAACAGACATTGCTTCTTCGTCATCTAATTCATCAGACTCATCCAATGCAACCTTTCTGTCATAAGCGGCCTCGACATCAGCCTCAGCCTTAGCAATGCTCTCATCCCAATCTCCTTCAAGGTCATCGGATGCGTAGCCAAATTCTTTGATTGCTTCATCGAAATCCTCGTAACCTGTTGCATGAATTGTTTCTGGGTCAATCTCTTCTTCTTCATCAGGAAGTGCAATTTCCTGCTTTTCTACAACTCTTCTCTCTCGCTTTTCAAAGTACTTCGAAGTATCTTGCATGGTTCCACAATAAGGACAATTTCCTAATAGATCAGGTATTGATTCTCCACAAGTTTCGCAGTCGTGGAACTGCTTTCTCGCCTTCTTTAGGTTGAATGAACAGGAAGGGCATCTGTCTTCAGAGCCTTCTAATTCTCCGTCACAGGAAGGGCAGTAGTCGAAAATATCTCTCTCAACTTCTTCTTCTCTATCTCTAGTTAGGATTACTGCCGCAATGAGAATACCAATCATCACCAGAGCAATTAATGCAATTAATCCTGCGGTTGCAAATGACATATCTCCCGCATCGTCTGCAATGTTTGAAGCGTCTTCTTTTGTATCCCAATTCCAACTAATTGGATCGCTAACATCTGAGTTGTCTGGCATTATTACTACGTTAGTATATGGCGCTGACGCAGTGAAGGTACAATCTATTTTGACAAATTCTCCGGAGGTTTCTACCGTTAATGGAATCAATTCAAACTGCATTCCAAGCTGGTCTTCACAAGAATAATTTACAGTTCCCGTTTTATCTGTCAAGGAATTAATTGAAATTGTATATCTCTCTCCAGCTTGAAGAGGTGCGCTTGCATTGTCTCCTTTTTCATCAACTAGCGTCATTGAGGCTCGAGACCAAACCAGTCGTAATTGTTCAACATAACGGACCTCTCCTTGAGCGTATGAATTCAATGGATTGTCGTCATAATAACCATCAGCAGAAAACCATTCAGCCAAGAATGAAGCATTGTAGGTTCCTTCACCTTTCTGTTCTAATGTCCGCTCCCAAACATAGGAATCTCCTGCTGCGATGGTAAATTGACTTGATGGACCTTCGTCTATTTGTTCACCATCCCAAGTGTAAATCAGTTTGCCTCTAACTGAGATTTGTCCTGAATTGATTACTACGACTTTCCAAGTAACTGATTCATCACTTTTCAAAACTGTTTTCGAAGGTATAGCATTTACATCAATGACCACATCAGGAACTTGATATTTCTCGATGTAGACAGAAGTCCTGTCGTTATCGGTTCTTTCTTGAATAAATCCACCTGTCTGGTATGGATCGATAATTGCAGTTACGAGATGGTTTCCTGGGTCAACATTAGCCAAATCTGTGTAATTTATTTGATAAGTCCACGATTTCTGTGCTGTTGAACCACCATCGATGACTACATTGAACATTTGCGTAGGCAATGCTTGTTGATTTTCATCTAAAATTTCTAACCACATTGGAACTGTGGTTTGACCGCTACCACCAACCCGTGATAACGTTCCCGATATGTTCCATGGACCAGTCAAAGAATCCGGATTTACGTCAACTGTTAATTCATTCAGATGTAGTAAATCCATCCTTGGACTCACTGTAAGGATTGAAGTAAACTGATTATCTTCATCACTTTCAACAACTGCGTCATTTAGGTCGACTGTTGCTGTAATGGTGTTATCACCAGATTCCGGGGCAGTCATGGTTAGATTTGCCCACGCTGATTCGCCCGAGTTAAGAGCGGGAATTTGCAGGGTTTGAGATTCATCTCCTAACTCAATATGGACCTCACTGCTTTGAGCATTTTCTGAACCTGTATTGGAAACCTCAACAGAAACAGATACTTCGTCGCCGGAATTTACGGCGCCAGGAGAGGTTTCGAAATCAGTCACCTCAAGGTTAGGAAGGCCAGTTACTGGAATATCTTTGTAGATTAATCGTTCACCAGCACTGTTGTAATCGAATGTAATCCAAATTTGATGGTCTCCAGCAGTCAACCCTGATTTTGTAACTTCTACATCAATTGTGCTAGAGGCTGGAATATCAACAGTAGCTGCTTTTATCAGGTTTGATGGTTCGTAACTACCCCAGTAAAATTTGTACAAAACATCATCTGCAGGTGCTGAATTTGTGTTGTCTAATGTTAATCGAACAGTCACTTGGCCTCCTTCAGAAGGGTTTGGTGGGAAATACGCTACTGAATTAGCCGAAGCTTGGACTCCACCGCTTTCTTCTCCTTGCACTGAATATGGAAGAAGTGCAAAAATTAGAATCCCGAGAACAAGGAAAGAAAGCCTAGGCTTTGCCATGATGCAAAGAGAGTAAGCATAGCACTTGAAACAACCGACTAAAAATCACATTTTGGCCTTTTAATTGGCACATACAATTACAACCAAATTAAGAATTTTGATGCGAGCATTCAAGGGCGAGTGTTTGCGTCGCCAAATCAATGAGACGAGTGATACCCGTTATTTTGGTCGTTATTCTAATGACCATGAGTTATAACGGCAATTATTTACTCGATGATATTGAAGACAAAAAGCTCTCATCAAGTAGTTTGACACTCAACTTTTCTAATGGACCAAACAATAATGAAGATGTTACGGGTTTAATCACGATTTCAATAGGCAACTCAGGTTCAGGTACTATTTCGAGTATGGTAATCGAAATTTCATCTGATAATACAACTTGGAATGAAGTGGTCAATCTCACAACAACTCCATGGCTAACGTACCTCGATACGACTGCCTATACAAACGATTCTTATGTACTAAGAGTGAAAGCATATGACAGCGATGTTAACGAGTTTACAAGTTGGTACTCATCCGGTGAATTCAACATTGTTAATCAGGTTCCCGTTATCACCTCATTTACCCTTTCAAATACTGGTTTTGGTACAGGGGAAAGCGCACTGAGCAGAGCATGGTACAATGTCCCATCAAATGGGACGCTCAGTTTTACTTGGACCGCTTCAGATGACGACTTATCATACGCAAGCCTCGTAAATGTTCCAGGTCCAGGCAATCCGAGCAATGATGGTCCAACAGACATAGAGTATGGTTGGGAATGGAGTTCTGGCAACATGCAAGAAGGAACCTATAATCCTAGGATAACTGTTTATGATAACTCAGGTCTATCGGCAAGTAAAACGATGTTCATCGGAATAGATAGGACTGCTCCAACCATGTCAACCCCTACGATAGGTGATACAAACGGTTGGAGCAATACCAAAGAAGTAACAATCTCTAACATAATTGACTCCGCAGATGATGGAAGTGGAAGTGGAGTTGACTATATCCAATACAAGACTGATGACCTGTGGATAGATACAACCGATTCAAGTTTAACTCTGAATTTTGAAGAGGGCGAACACACTTTGATGCTAAGAGCAGTAGACATTGTCGGTAATGTCGGCTCAGCGATAACCGTTGATGTCAATGTTGACACCAGCGTACCAATAGGCATTGGTTGGACAGTTCCAGAATTGAGTACAAGCCAATCTCCCGGGGTAGGAGTAAATGTCTCATTTAGCGCAGAGGACCTGATATCGGGAATCGATAATTCATCTTCGAAAATACAATTTGGATTTGACTTGAATGGAGTGGGCGCAATACCTGATCAATCGGGAAGGTGGATTGATTATGGAGATTCTGGACTTGAAGCATCGATTGTTTTAGCCTCATGGATTTCAAAATCAAGGCAGTATCTAATGCTACGGGCGGTTGTAACAGACAATGCCGGAAATGAATTGACTACCATACCTGCATCATACCAAATTTTACCAGGAAAGGACCTCTGGTGGAACTCAAGTCAGACTAATCTTGACAGACTAGTTGTCAGACCCGGAGATACAAACGGTAAAGTTGTGATAACAAGCATGCTTGAAGCAAACGAAGATTGGACTAGTGATGTCACCGTTATTCTACAGGCAGCTCCCGCTGATAGAACAGAGGATGTCGAGTGGACTACAATGAAAACACAAACAATACTAGCAATCGACATACAAGATGAATGTAAGTGTGAACAAGTTGTGTGGAATTATACTGTTCCAAACACAGGCCAGTGGGACATTAGACTCGTAATAGACCCAAACAATATCCTTGATGAAAGAGACGAGGCAAACAACAATTACCACCTCGTAGTAACTGGAGCCAGTGTTTCAGGAATCGGTGTAGTAAGTTCTTTTGCGCCTAGCATTTATGCCCTTTTGATAGTTGGATTTGCCGTTGCAATTTACCAGAAAAAGAAGGCTACTCTTCCTCCCAACTGATTTGCTCGTCCTCTGCTAATTCCATCATTTGGCCAACTTCTTCTTCGTCTTCCGGGTCTACTTGTGATGCTTTCATCCTGCGATTCCTTCTCTTAGCGACATCTGACAAACCAGGTACTAGGTTAGAGAATCCAGAGCCTGAGAATTCGTTTGGTTTTTCTTCTATGTAATCTAATGATCTGGAATCCATTCGGGATTTTTTCCTTTCCCTTTCTAGGAATTTCAGTACTGTGCCATGCTCACTACCAGATGCTAACATCTCAATTGCTTGCCTTGCATTGCTAAGCCCAATTCCTTCTCCGACTAGCACTACAGTGGATTTGTAGATTGAAATTTCGGTATTGGTATGAAATTCAATCATCTTGCGAATTTTCCCTTCAGAACCAATAATGCGACCTCTAATTCGCCTTTGTTGATTTGACCTTTTTCCTACATGATCACGTAAATCCACCATTTCAAAAAACCAATCATCTTGTAGAAGCTGAATAGCACTTGAAGGAGACATTCCTCTACCAACGGCTTTGATGACATCTGGTAATTTCATCGCTTTAACCGGGTCATATTCGCCTACTTCTGGCCAGAAAACATCGATATCACCAGTCTCTGAATCAATGACAATGCGTTCACATCCCGCAGCCTCTTCAAGCTCTTTTCGGGTCGCACCTTTTGCACCGATTAGAACCGCTATGCGGTCTCTTGGTACACGAGGTAGATTTTGTCGCATGAAACGTGCTGTGAGCCGACCCTTCTTCAATTCATGTATAATTCAATCTAGACAGAATTTAGAAATTTCACTCTTCTTTTACTATGTGAGATAAATCCATTTCTAGGACGTCGTACATTGCTTCGGCTAAATCTACATCTATACCTGATTTGTTTGCCCATTCTACTAACCTGGTGACATCCCTAACCAGAAACTCTTCGCTACGAGGATGAGATTGGATAACCGCTTGGCCAACATCGATTACAACTGGCCTATTTTCATGCCACATAATATTGTATGGGGAAAAATCACCATGAACTAAATTCGCCTTTTGCCACATAACAGCTAAAAATTCCAGCAATTCTTCGTATACCGATTGTGGGTTTTCTACCTGTACGTCTTTCAAACGAGGGGAAGGGGCTGTGGAAGTTCCAAGATAATCCATAACCAACACGTTTTTGTTAACTGCCAATGGTTTTGGTACATTTAAACCCCATTTTGATAAGCGCAGTAAATTTCTGTATTCCTTTCTAACCCAAATATCTACTAAGTCTCTATGTCTTCTACGCAGGCCTCCAAATCTTGGGTCGCCCTCGATATATTGGACTAGATTTTTGAAGACTGCATTTGACGTGTGGAAAATTTTCACTGCTACAGGACCAGATTCTCCTGTGCCGTGAAAAACGTGAGCTTCCTTTCCCCTAGCAATTGGGAAATCAAGAGTATCAATTACTCCTGATTTCATTATTTTGTATAAACTCATTAGGGTTAATCTATCAAAAACGGCGTCGAAAACTCTTCTGTCAACCCATTCAAACGGGCCATCTCCCATTACACCAGACAGACCTGTTTCAATTTCATTGAACATGCGCTGATATTTTTTTTCTGACATCCACCCGGTACCTTTTGAGGATTCGAGTGACTTCACAAATTTTTTCGATTCTGAATCTATGTGCTTTTCATCTGCACTTTTTTTGTTACCTCGCCTTCGGTTATGCCTACGCTGTTTGGTGTTTTTTGCAAGTTCTTCGTCCCAATCATCGATCATGAAGGAACACCAAAATAACCTGAAGATGATGATCAGCCAAAGAGATCGTTAATCTCATCGTCTTCATCATTATCTATTTCATCGAACTCCTGGACTTCTTCTTCGGCGGGTTCTTCTACTTCCGCTTCAGAACCACTAACTGAGAATAGGCCATCTTCATCATCATAGTCATCGGTTTGGGTATTCAAACCGAAGATATCAACTTCAGATGGGAGTTGTCCTTTCCTCGAAAGGTAGAATGCTTGTGTTTTGGTGTACCTATGTTTAACATCCGCTTTTGAATCTTGGAAGTCCCATGGCCACACTATGATCAAATCTCCCTCACGGACCCATTGACGTCTGCGCATTTTGCCTGGTATTCTTGCCATACGTGTTTCCCCGTCCGCGCAGAGTACAGTAACTCTACGACCTCCGAGAATTTGTTCAGCAATTGCGAACATTTCGTTGATTTTTGTGTTGGGCATTTTGACACGAATCTTAGAGGATTCTTCCTCTTCAGATTCCATTAGACGAGCTAATTCTTCCTCGTCTACACTTTCTTCTCGCCTACGGCCCATGGGTTTCTCCAAAAGCCCTTCCTACTTGAAGGCTAATATTGTATTATGACAAATTAAGAGACTCAGCCGCTCTGTAACACATATCAATTAATGTGTCAGAAGATAATCCAAGAATTATTGTTGCTACTAAACAAATCCAAATCGCCATTCGAATTGATGCACCGTAAGGCAAGGGTTTCCTTCTACCCTCTTCTGGGATATCGAGGAACATAACCACGCCCACCCTCAGATAATAGAATACGGAAATTGCGCTGTTGATGAACATTGCAAGAGCAAGCCACCATACCCAGTGTAAGTCGGAGAAGGACACGGTACCGTCCATCCAGATTGTACCTACACTTGTTGAAACAATACCGGCTACTATTAGGAATTTTGACATAAATCCTGCAAGAGGCGGAACACCCGCAAGAGCGAGCATGAAGACGAACATTGCAGTACCTATTAGTGGGTCTCTTCTGGCAAGTCCAGATAGTGCCGATAGTCTGCTTGCACCACCCTCCATCTCAAGCATTCCCAATACCAAGAATGCTCCAAGTTTGAATGCAACTAACACGAATAGGTGGAATAGAATTGCTGCGACTATGGCTTCAGCATAATCTGCTGGTGCATCTATTTCTCCCCACTTCCAAGCACCCACTGCAGACAATGCTGCGAGCATGTATCCTGCATGAGCCACTGATGAATAAGCAAGCATTCTCTTAGGGTTAGTTGAGCCCAAAGCCGCAACGTTACCCCATGTCATGGTGATAACTGAGAGGGCCGCAACAGCATACAACCAAACTGCGCTTTCATCTGATGTTGAATCAGGAAGAGTAACTACGACTAATACTCTAATCAATCCGATTATTCCCATTGCTTTTGATGCAGTCGCAAGGACACCTGCAACCGGTGAGTTGGCTCCAGCATATGCGTCAGGTGCGGCAAAGTGGAAAGGCGCAGCGCTCACTTTGAATCCAAAGCCGACCAATACAAGCCCTAAAGCAATAATTCCCAAGGCGCTGACTTCAGACCAACTTTCGGCAAGAACGGATAGCTGAAGGCTCCCAAATTCAAGGTACAATAGCGAAAGGCCGTATAATCCTACACCGCTTGCCACAGAACCTACGATGAAATATTTCACACCAGATTCAGCGCCAGATTTGGATTCTTTATGGAATGCAACAAGGATATATGTTGACAGACTTGCAAGTTCAAGACCAACAAATAATACGAATAAATCTTGTGCGAGAGCGACCATACACATACCAAGCGCTGTAGTTAGCAATAAGATGTATAGATCCGCTTGCCTTCTATTATCATACATTTCATCCATGGTTTTCTTGCCCTTGAATGTGTGAGCAGGAACTCTGTCAAGAGTTGCCATAGAAGCAAGTAAAACCGCAACTAAGAATAAAATTTCAAAGAATCTTGAGAAAGCGTCAATCTTCATGATTGTCACATCTCCACTAACGATTGTAGTAGACTTCATGCTTCCGTCAATGACGTCGATTGCCATCATTCCAAGTGACGCAAAAATGGTTGCTGTTGCAATCATTCCAGGTATAGCCGGAGATCCGGTGAGTGCAAATCTCTTACCACCAAAGAACCAAGGAATTTTCACACTTGTTAGCGGGATTCTAAATTTTGAATTACCTAAGTTAGGTATTACAAATAGGGCAACAAGACCTATGACCATTACCATTTCTGGAGATAAAGCTTGCCAGAATTCTTCAGAGAAAACTTCAGTATTCATCTAAATACCTCCCTTGTTGAAAATAGCTTCAAAGAACGCTACCGTCCATTGGTCCATCATTCCGAGTGCAATGAATGGGAATATACCAAATAAAACGGTAAAGAATGCAAGTATAATCATTCCAATATTTTCAGATGTAGTGATGTCAGGAGGTGTCTCTCCATGTAGAGATTCAGGAGGCTGGCCTTCATCTCCACCTTCGAAGATAGTTCTCTGCATTGACCAAAGATAGTAAGCAGCAGTTATTGCAAGGACGAAACCTGGTAACAAAATCCACCAGCCATACTCATGCCAATATGCGATCATGACCATCAATTCCGCAACGAATCCAGCTAATAAAGGAAGACCAAGACTTGCCATCCATGCAAACATCATGTATACTGCAAGATATGGTGACCACTTTGCCATTCCACGCATTGCACCTATTTCCATAGAGTGATAGTGATGCTTGAATGCTCCACAAACTGCGAAGAGCATTGGTGAAATTATTCCGTGTGCGAACATCATGAATAATGCAGCTGCATATCCAATCGGTTGCATACTTGCAATTCCAAGAAGGATTACTCCCATGTGCGATACTGATGAATATGCAACCATTCTCTTCAGATTGGTTTGTCCAAGACAAACCACTGCTCCCCAAACGAGAGATATCAATCCAATCGCCATTATGACATCCTGATAGAAAACTAAAGCATCAGGGAATAATGCTACTGGCAATCTAAGCATCCCGTATGCACCCATCTTCAACATTACACCAGCAAGTAGCATTGAGCCACCAGTTGGTGCCTGTACGTGAGCGTCTGGAAGCCAAGTGTGGAAAGGTACTGCTGGAAGTTTAACTAGGAATCCAATCATTAGCATTGCAAACAGTATATTTTGCATATCTTTTCCGAGGTAGACATTATCTCCTAGGTTGTAGGCCGCTGCATTTGAGAACAATACCGTCATGTCAAAGGTTCTGTTGGTTACTGTTCCATATTGAGAGCCACTACCTTCAGGTTGAAGGAAATAAAGCGTGATTAAACCGAGTAGCATAATTACCGAGGCTGCGAAGGTGTAAATGAAGAACTTCTGAGCCGCATATCTTCTATCAGCCCCACCCCATTTGAGAATGAGGAAGAACATAGGAATCAAAGTCAATTCCCAAAATACGTAGAACAAGAACAGATCCAGAGCAACGAATACACCGATTAAAGCACCTCCCATCATTAGTAGAAGTGGGTGGTAAGTCGCCCCGTCCTTCTCGTTCCAGGTTGTGATTATGGTAACTGGAATCAAAAAGGTAGTCAACCAAACCATAGGGAATGATAAGCCATCCATACCCACGTGCCAAGAGACTCCTATTGTTTCAATCCAGATATATTCCTTTTCAAGAGCGTATTCATTGTACCCTAGGTTCCAATCTACTGCAATTAACCAATCGAAGAAAAGAGACGTTGATATTGCCAAAGGTATCAAAGAGGCTGCAAGAGTAAAGAGTCTAATCGGTACTGCAATGACATCTTTTCTTGCTCTAGTCTCCTGACTTGCAAATGCAAGTAGGATACAACTTACGACAATAGGGAATCCGACGAGTGGAAGGCTGATCCAATCAACTTCGGATTCACCGCTATTCATGTAAGGGAAGAAAGCCATGAGTCCTGCTACGATTAGAAGTAGCCCACCAACTAACATGAATTCCTTATTTTTAATATCAAGACTCTGAGTATTGCTCAATCAAGCCACCCCCCAAATTAGCAAGAATATAGCTAAGGTTCCAAGCGTAGCCATCATGATGTAATCTCTTGCACTACCTGTAGTGAGTGCTCTTAACCTTGTTGAGGCTGCTTGGCTGGTTGATTCAATAGTCTTAATCGCTCCATCGATTATATTTTTGTCGAAGCGGGCAGAAATGTATGCGAATCCTACAACTATTTTCAGCATAGCCGCATCATACCAGTCATCGAAATGTAACCTCTTTTGCAGAGAATATGCCATGCTTGAGTTAGCCCAAGCACTGTTATCAAACTTTGAATTTTCATTCACTCTTGCTGATAGGCTAATCACCCACTGCATCCACGGCTTGGCTTCATTGTCATCATCCAAATTTCCACCATATAGGGCCATAGCAAATGAAGGACCTAAGACAAGCGAAAGCCCGATTGCTACATAGGTTAGAATGAGAAGGAATGGGTCTTCATTCAAGAAAACGTGATGTAATTCATATCCGATTCCGTCAAAGAAACTGCTGTAGTGTCCATTTTCATAATCTCCCAACCATGAACCTGCGTGCATACCTGCTAAGATGATAGCAGACAGTGTCATGAATGTCAAAACAACCAGTGGTATTGGTATCCAAGGTGTTTGTTCGTGGACGTGTTTGGCTACGTCGGTCTTTGGCTTTCCGGCGAATGTCATGAACCACATTCTTGACATGTAAAATCCAGTCATACCTGCACCGATTAATACCAGCATTGCTGGAAGTAGGAAAATTGGTTCTTTGAGGGCGACCTTCCAAGCGCTTGCGATGATACCTTCTTTTGACCAGAAACCACCAATGAATGGAATACCGATAATCGACATGCTACCAACAAACATGGCTGTTGCTGTAATCGGCATACGACTCGCAAGCCCACCCATGTTCTCCATCGATTGAGCGTCGAAGTCATCATGATGGTCGTCATCGTGATCACCGTGTCCGTGATGAGCTACTTCGTGATGAGCATGGTGCATTTCGTGGATTACCGAACCTGATGCCATAAAGAGCATGCCTTTCGCCATTGCGTGGTTGAACAGATGGAATAATGACGCTCCAAGAGCAAACGTTGCCAACTCATCATAGCCGTTGTTTGCAAGCCATAATGCAGACCCGAGTCCTGTGAAAATATATGCTAACTGACTCATTGTTGAGTATGCTAATACCTTCTTCAAATCCATTTGGACAAAGGCGATTAAGGCAGCCATTACTGCGGTAATTCCACCGATGACGGCAATAATTATTGCAAGTGTAGAAAGAGCTCCTAATTCAGCACCACCAAAGAACGGGAACATTCTGGCTACAAGGTAAAGTCCTGCGTTAACCATTGTAGCGGCGTGAATTAGAGCAGATACTGGAGTTGGACCTTCCATGGCGTCTGGCAGCCATACATGTAGAGGGAATTGAGCAGATTTACCAACGGCACCAATGAACATCATACCTAAGGCAATTTGTAATTCACCTGGATCGACAGCAGCGATATTTGCTTCATTGAATACATATGCGTAATCTAGGTGCCCATCGAATAGATTCCATAACATAACCAATCCGATTACAAGGAATACATCGCCAACGCGAGTGGTTAGGAATGCCTTCTTGGCAGCGTAGGCAGCGCTTGGCCTCTCATAGTAGAATCCTATCAGTAGGTAGGAACAAAGACCCATCAGTTCCCAGAAAATGAATAACCAAAGGAATGAATCTGCAAGAACCATTCCGAGCATACCACTACAGAATAGTACGAATTCAGCATAAAATCTGTGATTCCTGTTGTCGTTAATAGGGTCTGTATTCATGTAACCTATGGAGAATATGTTAATCAAAAAGCACAAGAATGCAGCGACGAATAACAGCATAATAGTTAGATGGTCAATGTAAACACCTACACCGAAAACCTTGGTCGTAATCGCACCGGTTTCTGGATTCCACCATGATGATTCAAACCATGTGAAAATGTTTGATGCGCCCAGATGGTGCATATGGTCTTTGATGAGGAGTAATGCAAGGATGAGCGTCGCGCCCATCACGGTCAGAGCAATGATTCCTCCTTCTTTGACATTCTTAACCCAGGTAGGAGTACCGTTGAAAATCCTTCCAAGGAAAAGGATAACTGGGAATGCCAGCATTGGCATTAGAGGTATTAGTACAGCATAATCAATAATTCCAGATTCACTCATCTTCATCACCTCAATTCTTCAAGAGATTAACCTCATCTAAGGATATCGTCTCGTGTTGATTATACATTGACAAGAAAATCGCAAGTCCAATCGCAACCTCGGCTGCGGCGATTGCTATTGCAAATACTGCGTATACCCATCCGTTTACATCGCCCCAATGCGTTGCCGCTGCAACGAATTGAAGATTGACTGCGTTTAGCATTAATTCGATACACATCAGAACAACGATTGCGTTCTTTCTGCTGAATGCTCCCCAAAGTCCAATTATGAACAAAATAGCTGCAAGGCCGGACACCCATGCTGGGTCAATCATTCCTTGTCACCTCCTGTTAATTCCCATTCAAGATTTACCAACCTTTCATCGCGAACGAGGTATGCCGCCCCAACCATAGCCATTGCCATCAAAAATCCGAGTGCAAGTAATGGAAGTGCCCATTCACCAAATAAGGCAGATGAAAGGTCATAAGTCGTAATTTCATCATTTGATGAATCCTGCCATACGACATCTGCTGAAACCGCAGCGACAAGGACTGCTCCCAGGAATACAAGTCCTGCACGTGCAAGGATCGACAATAGTCTCATTCGAAGTCCTCCTCCAGTATTTGCCTTCTAGTAAGCATGATACCAAACAATACCACGAGCATTACGCTTGCGAGATACACAAGAATTTGTATGACTGCCAGAAATTCAGCACCCATAAGAATGAATATGCCCGCAACTCCCATGAAACAGAAAATTAAACTCATCATAGAATGCGCTACTCTCTGCATGTAAACAAGACCGAGCGCTCCACCGATTACGATTGTTGACATTAGGAAGAAGATACCTGCTTCAGTGTAGTATGCGAGGTCCAAAATTAAGCCTCCTTTGCAGCCTTTGCAGCCTTCTTCGCTCTCTTATCTCGTTCTTTGCTCGCTCTCTTAGCAAGTTCTGAATCCACTGCTTCCTGATGGTCACCGACCAAAACACGAGTTCTATCTGCATCCATCCAGAGGTCTTGACGACTGAACCCTGACATACCGTCATATTCATTGGTCATGAAGAAAGAAGTAAATTTGCAAGCTTCCATGCATAGACCACAGAACATACATCTTCCCAAATCGATTCTGCCTGATACTATTTGGTCATCAGCTGGATAAAGGTCTTCCAAAGCGACCATGTCTTCGGTTCCAGAATCATTCCATCTCATTCTTGCACTGTCTCCTGACAAATCAAGGACTTCACCAAATCTCCATTCTTGTGGTGCTTCGGTGTGTGCGGTTGCAAGATTGAATGTTGCAATTTCTTCCTTAGCTTCTGGTCTTTCCACTGCAGCGAATTTACCAACTTCTAATTCTTGACCGTATCCTTCCCACTCTCCTTCTGCACTATCTAAGACATCCACTCTTAGTTCAGTTGTCATGTGCAGACAGGAGTTTGGACATATGTTTACACACATTTTGCATGCAGTACAAGTCTCCCAAATGATTCCAATTCGCCCATTGTAATTTCCAGGAACGAATAACCACGGTTCAATTTCTTCGACTCTTTCGTATGGATAGTTCACCGTTTGTGGTTTCCAAATTGTAGGGGTAAGATCAGTACCTGCCCTATCAGGAGCATAGTGGTGGGCGCTAATATCATTGATGTGTTTGGTTTTCTCAGATCTTTGAAGTGAACCCTCGTCAATAAATTCAGGATGAGTTGTATTGTGATAGCCACTGGAGAATCTTTTTCCAATGAACTCATAAGTTCTCAAGACGGTCAATCCTGTAATCTTAAATGGGTACCAAAATAAATTTCTAAAATTCGGTTTTCCGTGTGGATGCGATGCCATATTTCCACCTCACTCCTTTCCTGCTGTGTGCGTCCCCGCTGGAGTCATTGTTCTAACGTGGAACATGCGTTCCTCATTCTCTTCAATATACTCATCCTTCATCAAAATCGTGAATACTGCTAACCAGAATAGCGTAGTGATAATCGGTAGTCCCCACGGGATGTTTATCCCAGCAATCGTAAGGTCCCAAGTCCAACCACCTGCGACAGTGTCACGAAGAGTGCTTGCGTCGAAGAATACCAATCTGTAAACTAGAGACAGTACAACCTGTAAAACTGCAAGTGGCAATAACATTCTCCAACCAAACTCTAGGATTTGGTCTGTTCTGATACGTGGAAGTGCTGTTCTAGCCCAGACGAATACAACGGTGAAGATGAACCAAGCCTTCAGAAGAGTCCAAATTACACCAGGAATCGCTAACCAAGCGTCACCTAGGTATGGTATTTGTCCGATGCTTCCAGCAAACGGAGCGTGCCAACCTCCCATAAAGAAGTGGGCAAATAGAATGCTTGCTGCGTATACCCTCATGTATTCTGCAGCGAACAAAAGACCGAATCTCATTCCACCGTATTCTGTCCACCAACCTTCAACGAGTTCTGCTTCTGCTTCAGGCATATCGAATGGGATTCTCTCCACCTCAGCAATCATACTTACTAGGAAGAGGACTGCCCCAAGTGGCATCAAAAAGAACAACCAAGTTCCAGAAGAATGCTGGAAGTGTACTATTTCAAGGAAGTTGAATGAACCTGCCATTATACAGACTCCAAGAATTGATAGCAGAAGTGGAATTTCATATGCTGTCAATTGAGCAGCGCTTCTGATTCCGCCAAGTAGTGTATACTTGTTATTTGAAGACCAACCTGCGAAGAATACTCCAAGTGGAGCGATTCCGAAAATCGCAAATGCGAAAAGAACTGAAAGTTCTGGATTAGCTCCGTAGATTCCACTAGATAGAGGAATCATTCCCAAGATCATGACTGTTGAAGATATCACCAAGAATGGTGCTAATTCGAAAATTATCTTGTCGGCTCTAGAAGGAACCATGTGTTCTTTCATCAAGAACTTCATACCGTCAGCAATATTTTGGAAGAACCCCGGGAAGATAGTCACACCGTACCACGAACGGTTACCTACTCTGTTAACCATTTCATGCTCGTGTCCGGAGTTTCCTGCGATTTTGTTAAGCCAGCCGTTTACAGCTCCGATTGGCTTTCCTAAACCGAAAGGAATCATATTCCACCATTCACCTGCAGTCACGCCGTTTTCTCCAACCCATAACGAACGGAGTGCTGTAGTAGCACCTCTTCTGTCGTTAACACGAGCGTAAAATTTTCTTTCAATCCACAGAATCATGAACATTGAAAGCATAATTCCTGCAAACGTAGTCAAACAAGTAAGCAATACGTAAAGGAAGAATGCGACATCATTAGCAGAAGATTCTAAGAAAGTATCCTCAAATAGAAACGCGGTAAGTTCTCTAGTTCGATAGAAAATGAAATCATGAAGTCCTAACCAATCTTTCATCAAATCACCTGTCCGTTTCTCCAATACATGGGTCAAAACTACCCATAATCGCAGGGATATCTGCGACCTTGTAGCCAATCATTGTCTTCGCGACATATGGAATTGTGATGAACATGGGTGACCTAATTGAAACACGGTAAGGGTGCTTTCCTCTTCCATCACCTCCTCCTTGCAGATAGAAATTTGAAACTCCTCTCGTACATTCATATGTGCTGAATCCGGTTGCACCCTCTGGAGCTCTTGTTGGCGCTTTGGTTAGAATCATCTCATCTTCAGGCTGGTAATGAGTATTGGCTCCGCCTGGTATTTTTTCGATTGCGTCGAGTAACATCCTGCAAGATTGGCGCATTTCTTCCATCCTTACTCTGTATCTGTCATAGCAGTCTGCGCCTTTGACGCTTGTGGGTTTTTCAACTGCTGGTTCCCAATCAACTTGGTCATAAACCGAATATGGGTTGGTCCATCTAGCATCGGTATTCACTCCAGCAGCACGAATATTAGGACCTGTTACACCAGCATTAATCTGGTCTTCAGCGGTCGCATAGCCGACTCCTTGAAGTCTCACAAGCCAAATTGTTGATTCGTCAAGAAGCATTTCATATTCATTGATACGGTTCTCGAACAACTTAATTTTAGCTTTCATCCTGTCAGCGAAGCCAATTGGAATGTCTCTCTTCACACCGCCGATTCTCTGGAAATTGTAGTGCATCCTTGAACCACCCAATTCTTGGAGTAAATCAAGGAACATTTCCCTGTCACGAAGACACCAGGTCATCAAAGTTAGATTTCCAATGTCTGGACCAAATGCACCTAACCACATCAAGTGGCTTGCTAGTCTTTGAATTTCAGCAGCGATCAGACGGATATATTCTGCACGCTCTGGCACTTCTGCTTCTAGTAAATCTTCTGCGGCCATAACGTAGGAATGCGCCCAAGTCATTGCGCTGACGTAACATAGCCTGTCACAGTAAGGAGTAATCTGAGTGAAGTCTCTCGATTCACAAATTTTCTCAACTCCGCGGTGAATGTATCCAAGCTCTGCCTCGGTATCGGTAACTGTTTCTCCGTCTACCTTAACACGAAGTGTCCATAATCCGTGAGTCATTGGGTGTTGCGGGCCCATTGTAATCCACATTTCTGCCATGATAACACCTCACTTGACACGGCCCTCGTCAACCGGTTTTCTAGCAAATCCTTGCGGGTCGTCATACATTTCATTGAAATCGTGGTATCTAATTTTGTGCTGTTTCTGTAATGGATGGAATCCTACTGGTGAATCGTGAGGATTTAGAACTCTGTGCATGTTAACGTGGCCTTCAAAATCGATTCCAACCAGGTCCCATGTTTCCTTCTCGTTCCAGTCTGCACCTTCCCAAATGTCTTGTATCGAAGGTACCGATGGTGAATCGCCTGCAGGTAGAGGGATGAATACTTCAAACTCCATTGGGATTTCCTCGCCCTCCAAACTTTCTCCCTTGTAAACAGTCATTGTATGTGGCTTGACATTTACGATAGGCCACCTATGAAGGTGATATGCGACTTCCCAACCCCTTTCTGCAGAGCCATCTGGGAAGTGGGTCCCAGTAACCATAGCACAGTGATTTACACCCAATTCATGACGTAGGTGCTTTGCTACCGCTAACCACTGGTCAGGGTTGCAAGTAATTCTAACGAAATCGTACTTCTTACCAGCGGTGTGGGCTACAACCTCAGATTCGACTCCAGCTTCAGCGAATCTCGAATTTAAATTTTCAACTGCGGCCGACGCTGCTGCTGAATTTTGCGCTTTGGTAACCATAGTTCCCATGATTACTCATCTCCTACTATAATCGGCTTGTCGCCATCTCTACCTGTTGATGGTGCGCCTCCGATTCTAATGATTTTCTCTCTCAATTTTCCAAATCCATCGATTAGTGCTTCTGGCCTTGGAGGGCATCCTGGAATGTAAACATCCACTGGAATTACTGTATCAACGCCCTCTAGAATATTGTAAGATTGATAATAAGGTCCACCCGATATTGCACATTCTCCCATTGCTATGCAATACTTCGGCTCTGGCATTTGCTCCCACAACCTCACAATTGGGTCTGCGAATTTCTTTGAGATTGGACCATTGACCAACAAAACGTCAGATTGTCGCGGGCTCGAACGAAACAAAACACCGAAACGGTCACCGTCGAATCTTGGTGTAGCCGAAGCAGCCATTTCAATAGCGCAACACTTGATTCCCAAGTGAAGCGTGAACAGTGATTTTCTTCCTGCCCAGTTAAAGAATCGGCCTCCTAATACCGATAGTAGTTGCTTGATTTTTGTAGCCTTCAAAGCTTCATCTGTGACATCTCCAACAACTTCGACAAGAGCTCTGCTGTTGAATGTCGTGTAATTTTCTCCAGTTGTATCAGCCATAATTTCACCTCAAATGTAAATTCTACCTCTCTTTCTGAAAACGTGCCATACGCCAAGCACCATAGTCGCAAAGAAAACAGACAGGACAATCATTTCCTTGCCAACCAAATCTAATCCTGAATTGCCAGAGGTGGTATTTGTTTCTTCCATTGCCAACAAACCACCTAACGCCATGAACATGAATGCTACGTCGAATACAAGGAAAATAATCGCATACCAGTAGTACTGGAAATGGAATTGAATCATAGCCTCTCCGACCGGTTCTGAACCACACTCGTAAGTGGATAAACGCCTTGGATACAAGCTGTGATCTTTTTCGTATCCTTCCATTAACCATGATTTTGTCATGTGTGGCCTCGATGAATCAACCTTGGGCATTACGAAGAATTGAGTAATGAATGCTCCAAGGGGCACTGCTATACCAATCAGAGTAAGAAGTGCCATTGATAGATAGGCTCCAGTAACCGTTTCTGCACCGACCAAATATACCACCATCAACGAAAGTTTACACTCTCTTGGTACGGCTAATTAACCCCCGTCCATAAGCGTTGTCCGTGACAAACTCACAAACACTAGGTCAAAAATGACCCCTACGGGGTCAAATTCTTCGCTTTAGAAGTAATCCAATCAATCCAAGAATAATCAAACCCGACATTCCATACAGAACATTTGGAGTGATGTAAGAGCTTAAGCCGATTGAATCTGGTTGCCCTGTTACAGTAAGTTCAAGATTCTGCCTACCGACGATTCCTATATCTGTTGGTTCAGCTGAAAGAGTGAAAGTAAAGCTATCTTCTACCTCTGCGTTTTCTCCAGTTGGTGGTGTGACTTTTGCTGTTACAATAATAGATTCTCCCTCGTCAATTGTACATAGAAGGTGGTCTCCATTATTCTTACAATCTGTCAGTCCTTCGTAGCCCAGAATAATATTCCATCCTCTCTTTCCACCACTGTGGAAAACCTTGACCTCTAATTCAACATTTCCAGAATTTACAAGCTCTAAATCATATACAGGAGAGTTCCCAATCTTGCCAAATACAACATCTCTATCAATATCTCCTTGTAAATTTAGATCTATCTGCATAACTGATTCAACTGAAAGAGAGAATGTCATCCTTCCAGTCTGGTCTGCGGAATTAGACTCAGATGTTACGACGATTTCTAATAATCCACCATCACCGTTTTCAGCGCCATTATTTACGTTCACGACCAACTCTACTACAGCGTAATACTCCATCGGAACGTGTGAGTTTACCAGGCCTTTTTCCACAATATCCTCGAAGATTTTATCCTCAGTATTTTCTAACATAGGAGCATTGCCATCGAAATAGAATGAATTTGTTGTTTCGTTAAATGCGCCCCAACCCTTGTGGATCGTGATAGGACCTGTGACTGGCATTCCTCTGAAGTATAAACTCCTGGTGGCGATACCATTGAGTCCGTTGATGTCGAAAACGGCTTTATCTGTGGAGTCCCCTGTATTGATTATCTTCAACGTGAAGGTTTCCTCGCCTGATGGCGGAAGAATGAAATTTGTACCTCTAGTCAGCTCATCTTGAGAAATCATAATCAAACCGTCCATTGAAAATTTCCGGTTTGAGAGAATCGATTTGAACTTGAACTCTGCTTGATTATCTGGGATTCCATCTTGGTTTTGGTCGCCATTGTTATTGTCGCCTATATTTGTAACTCTGACAGTCATTAGCGTGTTTTCATATTCACAATCCAACGGGTCTTCAGAATCACAATTTGGTATTGTTACAACAAGATAAACAATTGCAGAATCCCTTGCATCGATATCTAACTCATCAATTACTTGATTGTCATCGGTTTTGAAATATTTACTCCAAGCCGGAGATGCTGTTTGAGAAATTACGGAGAATCTAAACCTGTCAAGTGTGTTTCCATCGTTATTGACTTGAATTGGGAATTCAACCTCTGTTTGAGAGCGTCCTACTTGTTCATCTGCTGTTGATGATGCTGACATTGCATGAATTGCTTTCACAGAAATAGACAATTCTTGGTTATCATAAGCGCCCCCTCCAGATGTAGGGAAAACGGAAAACGTGAGCACTTCATCCCTTGCTAATGCGTCAGAGGGTAGGGTGATTGTAACGTCTATGGTGCCGGTCTTTTCATTGCTGTGTTTAGAACCAGTGGTAATTGTTGATGATTCAAATGAAACCGACCATCCAGTTGGAGGTGACGTTGAGGATACTCTGAAGGTATCCTGACCGTTTCCTTCGTTTGTAACAGTCAAAGTTGTAACCTCAGTCTGGCCTGGAATTGCATCATAAATTGCTAGATTTCCTAGAGAAATCGATGCACCTCTTGATTGGCCAACAGTAATTGAGACTGAAGAACGGCACTTCCACGTGTTACCATCCTTTCCTTCGATGAAAAATGTCCTCTGTGTATTTGCTTCGATTGAATCAGTTGGTGTAATATCAATTGTAAATTCTCTTTCACCATCGAGTGCTAAGTTTCCAGAAGAACTGCCGTCGACCGACACTGACCATCCGGAAGGGGTTCCGTTGAACCCAACACTTACCGACCAAGCCGTATTACCCTCATTTGCAAATGTTGCGACTAAGGTTCCTGTTTCATCGGGTTTTATACTTAGACTAGTTTTTGATAATTCAGCAGAACACTTCTTCAATTCAGGTATTGTAAGACTAATGTCTTCCGTATCCTCAGCGCTACCGTCGGGGTTTTGGTCACCGGTTACTACACCAGTTACTTCCCAGCAATACTTCCTTGCATCCTTACCATCAGGGACATCCAATGTCACAGTGACCCATTCGGAGGACCCATTATCAAGTGTAACTTGAGAGGGTTCGACATCAATCGTAAAACTCCCATCTTGGAAGCAACCAGAACCTGATCTGGTGTCGACAGTCAAATCGACTGTTTCTTGAACTCTCCCCGTGTTTTCTACCTCAACATCCCAAGTGATTGTTGATTCACCATTCCAGTTTCTGTTTCCTGGACCATCCAGGATTAAATCAACTCCAAACAGAGCCGAACCTGAGCCATCGCCAGCGGTTGTGGTTGCTGTAGCCTCCTTATTCTCTGGTTGGGTGGGAGGAGTGACCTGTTCTGAGACTACTGCAGTTACAGTTGTAACACATGAATCTTCAGCAGTTTGTGACAACGTGACGTTAAGGAAGGTTTCTTCACTTGACCCAGAATCAATCGCTCCCGCTATTTGGCCTACTGCTGAAGAATAGCCGTTACAGTCTGCTTCATTGCTAGCAGAAAGTTGAACTGTTACGGGGTCAGACCCCATGTTTGTAACTGTAACAGTGTATTCTGCGGTCTCGCCAGGGTTGACAGTCTGAGCACTTGGCGATATCGATAGTGTCACACTTATTGCCCTGCCTTCATCATCAGCGCTCACAGGAGTTACCATTGCTGGAATCAGTGAAAATACCAAAAGAGAAACAAGCAAAATGCTGGACAATCTTTTGTCGCCTTTGGGGTCTTTCTGGCGGGGTTCCATGAACCCCGGTCGAGGTACTCCCATGAAAAGTCTATGGACGGTTGAATCATTGTTTCATGCGTTTACAATTGCGGTTTTGTCTGCCCCACAATGAACACAATTCGTCACACTGCAAGCCAAATGGTACCTTGCACCACAGGAAGAACAACCCAACATACCTCCTTCTATGGCCAATCGGCATGAAAAACATTGAACTGCGGTTGTAATTGACTGATTTTGAGTTGGCCGCACAAGTTCTTTTTCTGATACGAAGTTGGAACGTCTCATCCTTCCCTTTATTATTGCAATCATTATGATCAAACTCAAAAATACACTAACAGAAGAGATGATTATTAAATTGATATTTGATGATTCATCGCGAATTTCTTCACCCTCACTTTCTATTGTTAGTTGAGTTTCAGAATTTACAATATCATCTCCACTAAGAGAAATCGAAATGGTTTCTTCTCCGGGCTTGCTTGTGGTTAGAGTCAACCTAACGATGTTAGATTGTCCGGGCTCGATGTCGATAGAATCGATTCCATCGAATTTCAATATCCAGCCACTTGGCGGAATCACATTAACAGCGCTTGTTAATCTGACATTACCCTGATTTGTAATGGTCAGTTGTATTGTGTTATCCTCTCCAGTCTGCACCTTTGTTGGTGAGACTACCTTCCAGTTGACCTCTTTTGTTTCTGCGACAAGCATAGTTACTGTTTGATTAACAGATACTAAATCATCGGAAATAATCAAATTAAATTCTGGTTCTGACAATGGGGCAGCAGTTGAAGAAATTAACACTGTACATTTCATTGGTACAATGCTACCGATAGAAATTGTCCCTATGTCGTCACATTCGCCAAATAAATCCTGACCCAATGATAGAACTACAGACGGACTCCAATCTGCTTCGCCTTTATTTTCGACCAACCAAGTGTAATTGATTGCTACTCCGGACGGATGTTTTCCAGAACCGAACACATTGTTCCATGTTTCTCCATTGATCTCAACACTTGCGAATGTCATTACAGGATCAGGCAATTTAATGATTGAAACTTCTATTGAATTGCTCCATGAATATTGAGAATTATCCATTATCAGCTCAATTATTCCAGATTTTGCTTCGCTAGTAGCAGTGAGTGAAACTTGTATATTCAACGAATCAGTCCAAGACAAATTGATATCCTGAAGATTAGTATTTTGTTGCCAACCTAATGGCATCTGGAGCCTTGGTTGGAGATTTAGGTCAATATTTCCTCTGTTTTCAAGGGTATATTGGAATGTGAAAGTACTGTCTGGAAGTATCGTTCCAACTGAGGTTTCTAAATCAATAGTCAAATTCGAAATGGGAATTACGATAATTGGGATATTATATTCGAATAAACGATTTTCTTCGGTTTGAGAAACTACTTTCAAGACTACGGTTAATTCAGTACCTGCTAAAGTCATCACTGCAGGAGGAGTAAATGTGACTCCTATGCTCATGAAGTCGTCTTCTAACATCAACCCTGTGGAAGCCGAGTTTGAACCCCCTTGAGACGATAAATCATCGAATCCCGCATACCAACCAGGAGGTGGTGAGAAAAACAGATCATATCCTACATCATCGTTACCCTGATTGTATAATCTAATGTCAACTGAGGTAGGCTCACTTGGATGGACAGGAATTTTACTGTAGTCGAATTCTAATCTTGTCATTGATAATTTGGGAACATCTAATATTAGGGTGAAAGGGCTTGAAACGCTATTATCCTCATCAATACCGAGTAGGTTGATATTGTAAAGACCCGGTTCTGGTCCTTTTGGATGAACCAAAGTCACATTTATTGATGCGCTTTGCTGTCCGTTTAACTGGAAATCTACAACATCAAATCCAACATACCACGGGACAGTATTTCCATTGGGAGACCTCACATCTATGGATGTTATTGTAGCATTAGTTGAAAGAAGTGCAGTATTGGTTAATTCAATCGACCATGAAGAAGTTGTAGCGTTGATATCAGTTAGAACAATTTCTGATTGGTCGGATTCTATACGGACTCCAGGCGTAGTTACATTAACGATGATGTCAAGTTGATTATTTGCCTCATTAATTTCATCTAACAAATCATTAGCGTCGACGACAAAGCTTAGTGTCCTCGAACCTGCAGTTAATGGTTCCCAATCGAAGAAAAGAATTCTGGAACCCCCTGGCCCTAAGTCAAATGTTTGGGTATCGATAACTTGACCTTCTTCTTGAAATTGGACATCAACATTTTCTGCTTTCACATTTCCTAAGTTAGAAATCTCCATTTCTACCAAAACAGTATCGCCAACCTGTGGTATAGCGATATCGGTAGCAAATGAACTCAAGATTGGCGCAGGGTCTGGACGTAAGTCATTAACACCGATTCCTGATACTGCAATAGCGTATGGCTGAGCTTTACTTCCTGAATGTTGGGAATCAGTAACCTTTACAGTCCAAATTCCTGCTTCTGCTGAATCGATCAAAACAACCTCAACATTGTTCAAAGTGTCATATATCCCACCCTGTATTGAACGACCCTGTGAAAACTCATTACCTTTGTACTCCACTCCGCTTGGAGTGGTAATCAATAGATTTAGATTATTCACTAATTGGGTGTTTGAAAATCTTGAGCCTCGCTCATCTGACCACGCAAGTACGGCTTTGAATGGTAGACCCGGAGATGTAATGTTGAAATTATAACTCTTAGAATTTCCAGATGAAGAAAGCACGGACCTATCATCTACCCAAATTCCTCTTCCATTGTTTGGAGCTAATGTTGACTTTAGGTCTATTCTGCCCCAACCCTCATCCATGTTTGGAATATCCCTAGTTCCTACATCTCTTGCACCAAGTATCATTAGCGCTTTGACAAGAGCACCTTGAGGTTCAGGTCTCTGAGAAATTTCTGTTATGTATTCACGAATAAGAGCTGCAGTTCCTGCTGCGTTTGGTGTTGCCATGCTTGTTCCAGTATATTCCAGATACCAAGTATTTGACCATGTAGCACTGCCAATATCTGTTGCTTCTTGAGCTCTACAAGAGCGAACATATCCACCAGGAGCAACGAGGTCTGGTTTTATTCTACCATCATCAACAGGACCGCGACTAGAGCCATCCATAATCGAATTTGGAGAGCCTTGATATCTATTTTGAGAATTTCCCACTGTTATGGTGTTCTTTGCTGTCCCGGGCGCGCCCACTGTTCCGCTATCAGGGCCATCATTGCCAGCCGCAAATAGTACAGATAATCCTTCTCTGCCACTGTAATACTGATCGTAGTACCTTGTCCTATCATCCACATCTTCAGAAGACGAGGTGTATTTTCCCCAATCATTTGATGACGAGGAGCCCCATGAATTGGTGTGAATTCTTGCGCCTTGATTAAACGCCGTGTTGAGCATATTGTTGATGCTACTCCATTGGAAATTTCCATTGTTGTCATTTTCCATTGCTTGGAAATACAGTTGTGCCTCAGGAGCAACTCCTGAATAAGTTCCACGAGAACCATCTCCTAACACTGTACAAGAGACGTGTGTTCCGTGTCCTGAATGTGCGTCTGCTGTTGAACCGTCTCCGATTAGATCGACATTACCAATAATTCTTGAACCAAAATCGCCGTGATCTTCATCAAGCCCAGAATCTGCGACAGCTACAATTTGTCCAGAACCGTCCAAATCTGTAGTGTAGTAAGAGCGCATGGCGTTGATATTCATGTGATTTCTTGCTTGGTCATTCCAGTTAGTTAATTTTGGTTGGTAACCAATCCAAGCTACCGATGGCTCTGCTGCAATGCTTGCTATCTCTGAGATTGTTGTCCCGTCATATCTTCCGGTTTCTGCGAATTTTGCGCCTTCTAACATATTGTCAGCAACATAATCTATCCCTTGATGTAGACGCATGTTCCAGGTGTCTGTTATATCTACACCTGGAAGAAGTTCCTCTCCTCTCCATGACTCAATTCGAACATCTGTTCCAACCCCTGAATTCATTACAAATTCGTCCACTAGCAAAGCGAGCGGTACCGGTTGGATTGATGAAACACCTGCAACATCCTTTACAGAAGACAAACCTATCTGAGTTCCCTGAATTAGCAACCCTGAAGGGGCAATAAATTCTCTGACTTCTACTCCTATGATATCTGAAACTGAAGATCTCACTTCTGCAAACCGATGTTCATTGGAAACTAAAACGATTGCAAGGTCTGGCCTTGTGACCAATAATTCTTCAGGAATTTCATCATCAAACAAAATACCATTTGAGTCGTGAATTCCTAATCTTGAGTGGGCGATAACGCTTCGGTCTTCAAGAGCAAGAGAATTATCTAGAGTGCCTACAAAATTTCTTATTGTATCCTTGGGAAGGTCGAACTTTATCCACTGTATTTCTTCTTCCTCATCTTCTACTTCTGAAAACGAACTCATTGGTAGCAATGAGAGAAGTAGGACAAATAGAAGCAAAAGCGGTTTACGCACAACTTAACGCCGGTGAGTATGGGATTTAGGTATTATCACTACTGGAATCACAAAAACCATGTTGCGCCATCACAATCATCAACGAAAACCATGTTCTGAACTTCTAACACTTTGTGTGTAAACGTTTGAGAATTTTCTTGCCCCCTAAAATCAATCCATTCAATCAGGATGCTGATAGTGTACTCCTCCCAGACGCTATAACCGAGAATAACCATCTCCATTTTATCTCCTGAAATACTCGTGAGCGCATCTATTTTCTCGAATGTCAAATCGATAGGGTTTCCAATAACTTGATTTTCAGAATCAATAAACTCTACCAAAAGACGAACGTCACTTATATCGCGACTTCCATCATTAATCAACTCCACCATCACAACGTGGCCGTTTCTTTGCAGATATCTAGTTTCAATTTCCACATCATCTCTTGGAATGACCCAATACCATGTTGAGATTAATGATCCAATAAGCAGGAGGAGGACGACGCCCGCTAGGGCAACTCTCAGAGGATGAACCTTTTCCGAGAGGTCCTTCACGAATTGACCAACTTCTTGGGAGATTTCATGAAGTTCAGTATCTTCGATATCGTCCGTCAACCAAATACCCCCGCGATACCTGTTGCAATTGCTGAAGAAAACGGATCTACTATCATGACGTGAGTAGTTTCAATTTTGCCTCCAGTCAATGTTCCAATAAGAGATAAATCTGTCACTACGCCGTTCACCCCTACGCTAGAAGCAGTGGGTATGCCTCCCGTAAATTGAGCGTCGAGTAATACTCCGCGACCATCTATGTCAAAACCAGCAACGCTGACTTCTGCATGCGCTGTTGCTACAATTCTACCACCAGTTATTCCATCAACCACTATAATCGGATAACCGAAAATGAGGTGTTGATGTACCTCCGCGCCTTGAAGATTCTCACCGACCACTTCTGCAGAAATTAGGTTAACATTCTCTGCTGGAATCGAATCCCCACTTCTTAGGTATAATTTCTCAACACCATTTCCAGAAGCAGATATTCGGGCACCATAATCTTCCGTAACTTCCATCGTGAAGCTGGTTGGAAGGTTTTCCGCAAGCATCAAATTGCTTCTGCGTGCGTTTTGCGCCTTTCCTTTGGTCTCGATGAATAAATCCATTTCATCACTATTTGAATAATAATTCAATTCAAACATTCCTTGGAATGCCGTCACTTCGTGAATGTCATATCTGTTTGATGGCTGCGCTTTGAGATACATTTCTCCCGGTACGTCTTTGATGAACATAGTAGAAGGCCACCATAATCCATCAACCTTTCTCAATTGTTGTAACATCAGAGAGTCTGCAGCACTTGCTCCAATTCTGTCCATTGGTGTTACATTCAAATTTGCTTGGAGAATATCACCAATCTTTGAATAGAGGTTTGCACTACCAGGGGCATCAAAGAGAATCATCTCAGTTCTAAGGCCTCTGATTCTATTATTCTGTAGAATATGCGCCGTTTCGATTCTCTCGCCGATATCGTATGTCGCATCAATAGTAGTCCTCGGAATTATCAAATCAGGTTCTGTTGTGATTTCCATCTCTATCTCGACATTTCTTCTTAGTTCGGTATCTAATCCAGTCATTATTAGGAGAGTGTCGGTACCTGAAAGACCGTTTACGAGTACCTTGAATACAGGCCTTGCAGGCTTCCAATCATTTAATAGTACATTTACTTCAAACGTAGGAATGTCGTTTTCAACAGCTAGGTCATAGGTTAACAGGATTCTACCTGCTGGCAAATCAGGCATCCATATTTTGACATGCCAAGACCTTCTTTGGTCAAATTCTATTCCTTGTTCTGACAACTCATCAAGGTTCAATTCGTTGATTTCCAATTCGGAAAGGTATCCGTCGGACATTACGTCGACTAAAATTTCACTTTGAGAAATTCCAGCCCACGATAGCGAATTAATTACATTCATCCTCTCTGTTTCATTAATTTCCCAATCCGCAAATGCTTGATTGACTATATTTCGAGAACTACTCGTGAAGTTTTCCATAATCGAATAATTGAATACCAACTGTGTAGCTTCTAAAACTTCACCAGAAATTCCGTGTACCCATTGTGGTTCGCTTTCCACGTTGACACCCTTCTTAACATCAAGCGTTATGTCAAATTCTTCACCTGTGAACAAATCTAAACCGAGGCTGACATTTTCTCTTGTGTTGGATGCGTCTCCTAAATTGACCATGCTTTCTATTGCAAAGTCATTAACTGAACTACCAAAATCAATCATGCCTGATAAGAAGAAAGAAAGTGATAGAATTCCATCTTGCTGTCCAAATTGTGGTATTGTAATCATTTCAGAATTTTCTGAGGATGGAAGTGATAAGGTTGCATTTGCAGGTAATGGATCTAGGTAAACTCTTCCAGATAGGCCCAAGAATTCATCTTCCCTATCGCTGATATCTTCCATTAGAATACTGAACGGAGATGACCCAGTTCTATTCATTACTAACCTACTATTTCCTTCAATTCCAGTAGCCCCGGGTTGTTCTGGAGGCAGTAGGGAAACAGAAGTTAGGTTTGAAAGTCGGAAAGACATGCTTGCTTCTGCTTCATTTTGATTTATCCAAAACCTTGCATGGTCATCACTCATGGTTAGCGGAGTGCTTGAATTTGAAATTTGTACTTCAATTGCTCCAACGCCATCTGGTGCGTTGAAGCTCAAAGTGTCCCCTAATTCTAGATCAAATTCTGATGGTAAATCGATTAGTCGTAATGCGTTATACTGGCCGTTTCCTTCTCCACTATACGTGATTGTTCCAATCTCACCAGTTGCTGAATAACTAATCTTTGAACCCTGTTGTGAAATTGTAAGGTTTTCTGGGCGATTTGATATGGATGCGAATTGCCTTACATCTCCTTCTGTACTGTTTTCAAAGTGATTAAGGTGCCCAATAATCAATTCTTCACCCGAGATACCATTTAACGAAATCGTCCTCAAATCAGAATTCTGGTCGTATGAATAAGAGAGCCCAGAAATTTCGTTAACGTTCAAACTCATGGCGACTGGAACAATTGTAGGAGAGGGCCCATACCTTCCAATCACAATCGGATTATCTGAGTCCTCTGCCAAGATGATGTGATTCCTATTCATTACAGGATGAGGGTTACTTCCGAGTGCGAGTTTTACGTTACCAACGGTTTCAGGATACCTTTGAGAGTTGTCGGCCCAAGTCTTTTTCACTTGGTTGTAACAATGTAAGAAAATCTCTCCACTCGACTCTCCAGCGGTTCCAACTATAGCATCGGGTAAGCCATTTAGAATAGTTCCGATATCCAGAACGATTTCGATTAAGTTTAGAACAACATTATCCAAAACATCACTCAATAGGTCTGGAGCGGTACCAAACTCAACCCGCACCCTATTTGAAGCAGGAATTTCAAACGTACCAAATATTGCAATTACTTCAGGCAAGTCAGTAATTTCAACAGCTAAAGATGAGGTGTCGGTTTCGTAACCGTGTCTTTGGAATGTTGAAACATATTCCAATTTTGGTACTTTTTCCGTCCCGGCAATCAGAATTAGACTGTTCCACCGGTTATCAGAAGGGTCGATTATCAAATTATTTCCTGCCTGATTTACTGAGTTATCCGCAGTGAAGTTTTTGATTGAAATTATCATTGAAAGCCTATTTGGCATTTCTCCGGGAAGATTTGCAGACCCGGGGGCCTCTCCGATCATTGTGAAAATAGCGTTTATTTCCTCTTGTGGTAAAGTTCCTTTTGGAAGGTCTCTCACCCACCCACGAGAGTCAGTAATGTTACCAAGTCGACCTCCTGCCTCCATATGATTGGACCTGTCTTCAAAATAATGGAACCATAAATCAGCATCCGTGTCACTATATATCTCGATATTATCAAATGAATTATCACCTGCGTTATCATTTCGGATTACTAAATCGACTTCCTCTGGAAGAAGCGTGCCTCCATATCTAGGGTGCAACCCAACGTCGATGTATCCTATTTCGTCTACCGCTCTATCACCAACAGAATCGGGTGGGGCAAAATGGACATATCCAATTCCAACCGAATATCCGCACCTATGTTCTCTGCTTTCTGAAGAATGATTGAGTATAGGGTCATACCATGAGGAATCTTCACAATCAGTTTGTTCGTTCGCTGAATTATAATTTGGATTTGATAGTGAAATAGAATATGGTGCCGTTACAGATGTGACCTCAAACACCGAATCATCACCGCCATTGAAGATGTTGATTACGTCAACAAGGCTAAGAACTGTACCAACAACGTTGAGTGTTAGCTTATCCAATCCTACTCTTACCTGGAAGTCATTAGGGGGTTGGGTGAATCTCGAGTCGATAACTAATCCATATGATTCGGCGTCTACAGGGTTGATGAATGAGGTATCATATGCAATCCCTTTGATAAAAGATACTTCCATACTTGCCATATCATCCCAAAGCGGATCTGAATAATCTAGAACTCTAATCCTCCATTGGAAATTTGGTTTTATCCACAATGACTCGACTGTTGGGACTAAACCTCCTGTAAAGGTAACATCCCACCCTTCGCCTTGCTGACCAAGTCCTAAAATTGAGAGACCTACTGCGATATCTGGATTGGTGTCATTGTCAATGTCAACTGCATTCTCGAATAATCCGGCCCCATTGAAAGATAAGATATCACCGGTAAATGTTCCGTAGGTCCAATTTTCATACTGTGGGCCGTTATTCCTTGCAGTGAAGTTAACGTAAAGAGAATAGGTGTTGATACCAATAGCCAATGGGTCATTAAGAGTTGGAGGGTCAAATAGTGTATCAAGTAGGTTATTTGGCCAACCCTCGGGGTGAGTATCTGGGTCTGTGACATAGATGTATGGCCTAGGGTGCATTGGCTCTAATGGGTCTGTCTCTCGAATTGTTATGTCACCAATCACATCATCAGTCGCCAATAAGGCATCGCCATCAGCGATTTCTCTTCCTCTGGATTCTAAGGCAGAAAGAATCCCTTCTGCACTATTTGATGCAAATTCGTCTTCACCTGAATTAGCTTCTTCGTTTAAAGCATCAGCCATTGCTTGTAGAATTCCAAAGTCATCTCTGCCTACACTTTGGTCTGCTTGAACAGGGCTGTAGATCGGCAAAAGCATAACCAAAATAATCAGAATTGCGACTTTCTTCGAATCAACTGCTCTAGGGACGCCAGCGTGAAGTAAACGTACACCTTTCGCTGACATCAGACGAGTTCACGCTATCAACCCAAATGAATCTAGCCCTTATTCGTGCAAAAAAATGCGGGTTTTCAACGCTCAAACAACTGGTCGCTTCCACAAGATGGGCAAGATACAACAGCGCTGTTAACCCCTTGTGGCATATTTACCGAGAATTTTTGTCCGCATGAACTACAATCCCCTACCAAATTATGATTTTTTGGCTCAGAAATTTGAGTCTGCTCTTGATATTGGTTTGCTTGAGGAGGCGATGTAGGTAACGAAACTCCGCCACTTCGAACCTTGCCACTCGGACTCTTTGGAGCAGGTTTTGGACTTTTTGAAGGTTCGTCTGCAAAGGCGGCTAACGCTTCGTCAGCGAATTGCCCAACAGGTGCTGATTGTTGATATTGGGGCTTGAAACCAGCGTACGGATCGTCGGGAGTAATGGAATCGTTTCCGTAAATTTGGGCAATCTCAGCAGCTTTTGCTTCCTTTTCGAGTTGGGCAGGAGTTTTCAATTGACCTCCTTCAACAATACCTGCTAACTGTTCTGCTTTTGCAAACGTAGGCAATTTTGTGGTTTTCATGATATTATTGATTCTCGCAGACGCCTGTTCGTATGTGAAATTGTTGTTCATCAAAATTTCGATTGCATGTCGTTTTTGAGCACTTCTATAGCCAAATAATACAACACCTGAAACTACTAGGATAACAAAGAATATGACTGCTACAATTGCGAATAAATTAGCAGAGGAAGGTTCTGGATTTACTTGAACAGTAAATACTTCAAAATCCGTGTTATTTGAAGCATCGTACACAGTTAATCCTATTTTATGTGGCCCGGTTTCTGAAAATGATACTTCTATAATTTTTCCAACCTTATCAGCGTCATTTCTTGAATCTCCATCACCGTTTGAATCCTTTTCTAAGTCTAAATCCCAAACGAAGGTTAGATTTGATTCGTCATCCCACAAATCAACTGCATTTGCGGTAAACTTTACTGATTCACCGCGATACACATTCGATGACGCTTCGATTTCACTCATTTCAAGTGCTGGAATAGTTGAATCATAAACGACTATTACATTTTCAGTGTAGTTTGAATTTCCAGTCGGATCGGTAACAGTCAATTTGACATTGTAAGTACCAATATCTGACCAACTCACCGTCAAATCCGGGTTGCTTCCGAGCAATATTCCGTCTACGTGCCAAGATGTCGTAGCAATTTGGTGGTCATCGTATGAATTTGCAGACCTGAGAGTTAAATCAGAAAGTCGAAGCAATCTCCATTCACCATCGATTCCTTTGGTACCTTCTCCGCTTATCACAGCAATAGGGTTTGTATCATCGTTTACCATAATCTGATGAGTAACTATCATTATTTCACCTGTTGAAGATTCTGCAGTGGCATTTATGGTCTTTAATCCAGGGCTATTCCACATTGCCTCGACTATGAATCCTTGCTCGTCGATTACTTGATCTGAATTAAAATCCCATGAAAGGGATGAAATTTGGTCTAAACTGTTTGGTGATTCGCTAGCATCTAAAATTATTGATTCTCCGATAGTGGTACTCCCGTTAACATAGTCCATCACAACGGGTGATAAGACTGGCTCAAAAGAAGCTTCAATGGTAAAATGAAATCCAGAATTTCCTGCATCTACCATCAAATTGATATTTTGCAAATCCAAGTATTCTGGTATAACCCAACTCTCGTAATTGATGTCATCGACCAGCTGGGAGAACCTTGTTCCAGCAATAATTAAATCACCATTTAATTGATTATTCGATTGAATGAAAAACTCACCGTCTCCAGAAATGGGATGAACCCAATAATTCAATTCAGAGTTTGCATCTACAGCAAAATTAGCAATATTCAAACGTTGTCCGACTTCGACAAAATATGTATCATGGATCAGTGGATATGTGGATTCTTCTGGCACTGAGACGTCTATCAAGAATTTCGAAGTAGAGCCTCCTTGGTCCCCTAACCCGCCATCTCCATCGTGAGCTGAATTATCGAAAACAAGGTACCATGTCTTATCCGACCCGGAAAGTGGGGTTGTCCAATCAAACCAAACGTCTCCAATAAATGATTCAAAAGACCCTTCTGTCACGAATGCCGTCCTGTAATTTTGTCCGTTTTTATAGACCAAGATTCCATTTTGGTCAAACATCAGTATGTCCATCTCATCATCCATTATCTCAATATCAAAGGATAATGTTGTTTGAGAATTTCTTTCACCGAGATTGACTATTAGGCACGCTCCGGGGTCAACGCCCACGCCTAAAATTGAGGAGGTCACGTCAGATAAATCGAATTCAGCACATTGAGGAGCGGCTCTCCCTTCTGTAGCTATAGAATGCGCACTAAAGGCAACTGAAACCAGAAGGATTGCTACCAGCAAATGGCGACCCATGGTTGTCCAACCTACCTATCCAATTTCAAATTGCCTAAGTGCTGTCTATCCAATCATCATCTATCTTCTTCAAGTGCTGTAGACTAAAATCATCATGTAATATTAGTCTATCACCATCGCTTAAAGTAACAACTGAGTGGTGTATCTTCGATGCTTCTGCAAATGACTGTTCTCCATTTTCAAGACGCGCAGAAAAATGAGTAAGAGCCAAATGTTTTGCTTTACATTCATTGGCAGTCCTCGCAGCACCTGCCGCAGTTGAGTGTAAATGTTCGTTTGCGACATCTGCATGTTCCTGCAAAAATGTCGCTTCGTGTATAAGTAAGTCACAAGTTGAGTCAATCGCTTGTTCAGCAGTATCTCCAGAAATTATTACCGAAACAGGTTCGATATCAGGGCCTCGGTAATTCTTCGAAAATAGAGTCTCGCCGTCATATTCTACATTTTCTCCGTTAGCAAGTTTCATCACAACCTCTTGTGGAAGTTTTGTGGCAGAGGCTCTATCGAACTTTCCTTTCTTTGATTTAGTCTCTATTTTCCATGCGAATGAAGGAATCGTATGTTGGGTATTAATTGCGGTAATTTGTGACTTGTTTAACGGTTGAGGCATCGTTATTTGTTCTCCAGAATTCATGTCTATCCATCTCGAGCCATCGCTCAGTATCCATTTAACTTCGTAACCTAAATCTTCTGTCGTAGCACCTAAATCCATCCACATATCATACTGAATTATCAAATCGGAAGGGCTTACTTCAGGTTCTCCTTCTTCTCCCAATAAGACATCGATTACCTGAGAAGTTGTTGGCCCAATTACGTACAATTTCTCTTTTCTACCGTCCAGTGCCATAGTTTGTAACCAAGGTAGAACGCCCCATGTGTGGTCTAAATGACCATGCGTCAACAGAATACCTGCAATCTTACCAACCTTGATCTTTCTTCCTTCGGATTTTTTCAATGCTGAACGATGAGTTACCAATCTATTTTGGAAACCTTCTCCGCAATCGATGACAAGACTGCCACCTCCAGTTTCAACGATGGAACCGGAAACAGAACGGCCCTGTGCAGGCCTTGCGGACGAAGTTCCTAGAATGTGGACTTCTATAGGCATCAAATCACATCAGTGTTCATATGGAATTGGAGTTTTGGGAAACCAGCGTAAAATTACGACATCGCCAATAGAACGCACCCATCTCCAAGGTATTGTCAAATGGACGCCTTTCTCAACCAACTCATCGGGGCATCCAGTAACGAAAAGATGTGTAGCACAGAGGTCTTTACCGTCAATCACGGTTTCTGCAACAAATCCAAGGAGTCTTCCATCAGGGAGATATATCTCTTTGTCAACGAGTTGTGATACGCTCATATCACTTGACATTTGATACTCCCCGATTATATCTGAGTAACAAGTACTCAATGAACCCAGCGGAAAAAATTGATGTCGAGGGAAATTTTTGATTACTTTCCAATGTTCCCACGAGCCTTCAAAGATGGGCGAAGTTTTTCGGCACCCTTTCCTTTGTTGTGAAGTCCTCTTCCCCTCTTTCCTGCGCTTGTTTTACCACGGTATGCGCGTCCTCTGTGATGGCTATCTGCAATCCATCCAAGATCTTTGTCAGATTTGATAGCTGGATGAGATGGGTCTAGCATGATTACTTCGTAGTACTTGTGTTTTCCATCTTGTCCAACCCAGTATGAGTTTAGAACCTCCAAGTTAGGGAAATGCCTGTTCACACGCTCTTCAGCCATTCTTTGAGTGTTCTTTGCCATGGTAATCTTTGAGATACCAGCCTTAGATGGTTTTCTCTTCATGTGGATTTTTCCCTTCCTCAGTCCACCACGGCGAACTCTTGTTCTAACCATGATGACACCCTGCTTTGCCTTGTAGCCAAGTCTTCGAGCGGCGTCGATTCTGGTTGGTTTATCAATGCGACAGTTAACCGGTTCTCTTCTCCATTGAACCATTCTATCTTGGCGCTGTTGATGTGTTTGAGTATCTTTTGGGCGATTCCATGTTGCACGAACATGCTGATATAGACCCTTAGCCATTTTACATCACCTACTCCTTGGAGCGTTTTGGCGACTTTCCTTTCATATTTGAATACCGCGACGCGTGAATATTTTTAGAAATGAGGGATTGACTCATTTGTTAGTGTTTATTCGGGAAGGTGTGTCCCTTCAAATAACCGGTGCCGAAGAAGTCTTGAATGCTCTTAAAAATGACGTTGGAATCAAGTTGGTTTTAGTCGATAGAGAAGCAGACTGCGAGGATATTGTTGAAATTTGTAATCAAAAAAATATCAAAATAATAGAGGGATCTTCCACAGATTTGTGGAGGATGAGTGCACAGGGACAACAGACTGCTCTTGCTCTAATTGGAAGAGAACCGGATGGAAATCTATCAGAGATTTTTGAACGAAGCGGAGCCATTTGGTTATTCGACGGGGTAGATTACGCTCCAAACATTGGATTCGCAGTAAGAACTGCAGAGGTTAGTGGTGCTACTGCAGTGATAGTCAATACAAACAAAACTCACGAAGAAAAAAGGACTATTCGAAGAACTGGAATGCGAGCTAATCGATTTATTCCTGTTGTCTATGCAACAACTGAAGAAATTCTAGCGGTATGTAACAGGAAAATCGTCGTCGCTGAAGATGTTGGGGAAAAGGGGCCGTGGGATGCTGACCTAACCGGAGATGTCTTACTGGTAGTAGGTGCAGAAAACGAAGGTGTATCCCAACAGGTCTTAGATGCAGCTGACGAAATAGTGAGATTACCTATGCCAGGATTTGTACCTTCGTATAACCTACAAGTAGCAGTCAGTGCTCTTGCAATCGAACGATTGCGACAATTGGAGAATTGAACTTATTCTTCTTCTCTTCTTAGCACTGCGATAAATCCAATCATTACCGCTAACAGAGTACCAACTGCACCAAGCGCTGGAATTGCCGGCGTGTCATCTGTCTCGTTTTCATCTGAAACAGACGGAACGGTATCTTCTATTCCATCACATGCTGAACCAATTCCATCACCATCAAGGTCTTCTTGGTCGGGGTTAGAAGTTAATGGACAATTGTCTAAGATATCAGTTATACCGTCTCCATCATCATCCGTATCTGCATTATCTCCTATTCCATCTCCGTCAGTATCAATCTGTTCTGATGAATCGAATGGGAACACATCCACAACATCAGACATGCCGTCATTGTCGTCGTCTGGGTCTGCATTATCGCCTATTCCATCGCCATCGAAATCACGATTTTCAGTTGGATCGTAAGGGAATGCATCGAGATCATTTGGAACACCATCGCCATCGATGTCTGTGTCACAAGCGTCTCCAATCCCATCATTGTCCATATCTGATTGATTGGAATTTGTCATATTCAAACAGTTATCAATTGAATCATTGATTCCATCGTTATCCATATCTGTATAATTCATAGTTACTTGAACACAATTCTCATCCATTGTAAGATAATATAGAACTCCAGAGGAATCTGAGTAATATAACCAACCTGTAATACAATATGTTCCAGTAGTATTCAGGAATACACTCTGATACTGTTGATGCATGGATGATGTAGCCATCCATGAATACACACCATATTCTGAAGTCTGGCCAGAATTATAAACTTCCCAATCAACTTCATAGTCGACTCCTAATTCCAAATTATAAGATTCGATTGTGAAATGTAGAACATCTCCCTGATGATAACTAAACGAAGAAGGTGATACAGAGATGTTGCCCCAGGTTACATTACCTGTGGTATTGTTACCACCTGTGTTGTTGCCACCTGTGTTGTTTCCACCTGTGTTGTTTCCACCTGTGTTATTTGAAGAGACATTCCCGACATTTACGCAAGTTGTGTCATAATCCAGGTAGGTACTGGAAGTTGTTCCAACGATATGATACAGGTAAGCCTGAATACAATATGTTGAATTATTTCCAGCGGTGAATGATTGTTGGTGAACATTTGGAGTTGATGAACCGACCCACGAGTAAGACCCACTTTGGCTAGTTCCAGTCAGGTACCAATAAACTTGGTATTCATTTCCACTTGCAAGATTATATGATTCGATGTCAACAAGAATTGTGTCACCATGATAGAACTGGTTGCCGTTTGTTGAAACTGAGATATTTCCTGTTACGTTCTGTGTATTGTTTGAAGTAACGCTGAAACAATCAGACGAGTAAGCAATGTAAGAACCGCTTCCATCATACAATGTTGCGTTCAAACAATGGTAACCCACAGTATGATTCCAAACATAGTCGTTCAAACTCATTGAAGTATATGTTGCAGTCCAGCTGTAATAGTTGGACGAACCCCAGAAAGTTGATCCAGTATCCGTGTTAGTTAACCAGGTTTCGAGGGTATAATTTTCTCCAACGACGGTACAATTCACATACCAATTAAGCAGTAATGTATCGCTAACTGTATACGTAGAATAAGAAGACCAAGCGTAAAGGCTAGTTAGGTTGGTATGGTTACCACATTGACTTGTTGTGTTATTACCACCAGTGTTGTTACCTCCGGTATTGTTTGAAGTAACGCTGAAACAATCAGACGAGTAAGCAATGTAAGAACCGCTTCCATCATACAATGTTGCGTTCAAACAATGGTAACCCACAGTATGATTCCAAACATAGTCGTTCAAACTCATTGAAGTATATGTTGCAGTCCAGCTGTAATAGTTGGACGAACCCCAGAAAGTTGATCCAGTATCCGTGTTAGTTAACCAGGTTTCGAGGGTATAATTTTCTCCAACGACGGTACAATTCACATACCAATTAAGCAGTAATGTATCGCTAACTGTATACGTAGAATAAGAAGACCAAGCGTAAAGGCTAGTTAGGTTGGTATGGTTACCACATTGACTTGTTGTGTTATTTCCACCTGTGTTATTTCCACCTGTGTTATTACCACCTGTGTTGTTACCTCCGGTATTGTTACCACCAGTGTTGTTGCCTGTTGTGTTATTATTTCGTCCAGTGACCTTCCAATCTGGATCTCCTTGCATAGGCTCTTCCCACTCTATTTGGGGAGGTATTTCATTAAACGAATAAGACGCTATTTGAGATAAAAGAATAAATGTAATCATCATTGTCAAGGTTCTGTTCATATTTACATCGTTGCGTAATACACTATATTTGCATTGTTATTGTTGCGCACAAAGATATTTTTCCCAAAACAAGAATATATTCCACCTCCTGGTAACGAGCGTGGAGGCAAAAAAATGGTTGAAAAAACAGGCTCAAAAAGAGTTAGATATAATGCCTCAAACGGGTAAAAACTCAGAATTTATCTTCGAAAACGGTTCGCCAATCGCCCATTATTGTCTTTCAAAACGAGGAAGATATACTGAACTGAATGGATTGATTGTTCATCCAGACCACCGATGTAGAGGATTGACCTACAAAATATTGGATAGATGTGACAATAATGTTATTGTGTTTACGAGAAATGAATTTTTGAAAAAAGCATTGATAAAATCAGATTTTTTACAAATAAAAATCAACTACAGGATGCCATTAATCTCTATTATTTTGGATAGGTTATCTAAATCATTGATACTGATTATGACGTTTGATTTTAAGAGATTGTTCCATCAAATAAAAAATCTAAGAAAATACAAATTGTACGTCAGAGAGAAGTTAACATAATGAAAAATGAATTTGCTTTTGTTTAAACAAGTCTTGATAACTAAAACTCTTGAAAGACAGTCATGGATGTAACGAATTCTAGAACTCTCTCGGAAATAGTTCGCAGTTCATCTACAATTCACATCTATGGCGCTGGATTGAACACACAAAGACCTGCACACACAGCCGTAAAGGAACTGTCTGATAGAGGCTGGGCTATTGCTCCGATTCATCCAAGAGACGCTGGGGCAACAATTGAGGGATTTCCAATTAGACCTAAGCTAGATGAAGGTGTTAATCCTGAAATCGTAGTCATATTTTTGGCTCCTGAGAGAGCAAGGAGCGTAGTTAAAAGATTGATTTTATCGATCAATCCTGAAAAATTTCCGCTAATTTGGTTCCAGCATGGAGCAGAAGATGATGACTCAATCTCTGCGTTGAATGAATTAGGTGCGAAATATGTTCAAGATGACTGTATTGTTAGATACACAGAAAGAAATGACTATCATTGTGAAAACTCAATCCTACCACAATTATGGTGTTTACAAGTTAGATCTCCTGAAGAAGATGGGTGCTCAATATGGTCGGTACATTCTTCAAACGAGTGTGAGATAAGGGTGCCTGCAAATAATTTAGAATGGGTTGGAAGTTTGAACGATTTGAAAAATTCTCAATCCACAATTCCGAGATATATTCGCTCACTAAAAACAGGTACGGAAAGTCTTGACGAGTTAGTAATCAGATTGGCAAATTAAGCCTCAATTCCTTTGAATGCATATTTCTTCAATGAATCATTGTATATTTTGAATTCTTCTTCACCAAGAATCTCGAGAGCGAGTTTTTTGTTGTCCTTGTGTGATCTGCGCCTCTTACCCTCCAATATGGGTAAGAAACAGAGGAACTTTCCAATGACTTTTTTCCCGTCTCCTGAAAGTTCGTCAAAATTGACATCATCATCAGAATAAAGGTTTTCAAATCCTAATTTCAGAATCAAAAATTCGATATTTGGATGGATTGCCTTCGAGCGGAATATTTGATTTCTGAGGCCTAATTTTAGATGGGGCTCAAGTTCAGCCATCGATTCTTCATTCAAGGATAATTCCTCCATAATGTGTTCAGTTAATTCTAATCCATTAGCGCGATATATCAATTCATTCATAATTTTAAGAGTGCCAACCACGTTCCAAATCATGTAGATCGGAACTAGTAACCATTCCGCAAGAGCGCGAGGTGCACTACGACCAAAAGTCCGAACCCCTACTCTCCTTAACAGTCTCTTTACAATTAAATTTACAACAAATGCCTGAGCCTGGAATGCAACACCTCTCGCGGCGACCTTAATTTTTGATGTGTGTTCCATCGGGTCGATACCGTAATTTGGAGTTCTATCCTTGGAGAGACCTATTGCAGCTCTTGTCAATCCAAGTGGTAGCCTTTCACTTATAACGCGATCTACTTCAGATTCGGAATCTATTTTCCTCTGGGTCGCTATGTTTAATTTCCCAGCATATCTAACCGTATCAAGATACAAAAAGAATAATTCAACAATTGTAATGATAATAGATATTACAATAATTATCCCCAAGAGAATAAATGAATCAAACCCAGAAATTTCACCCTTACTCGAATCCAATTGAGGGAAGAGTGGAAGAATGAAATTGTAAATAAATAAAATTGGGATTGAACTTGCTATTCCTCCAATCATTGCACTCCTGAAAATTGCTATCCTTCTAAGGCGATAAGAATATGCAAGTCGTTCTCTCCTAGAATGGTAGACTTTAGCATCCTCTTCAAAGACTGCGCTAATGTTTGAAATTCTTTCAAACACGACTTCAATCAACTTTGCTAAACCTGACGCTATACGGCTGGGCTTTGCCATAAAGTCATCAGACATGCATCTCTGAAAAATAAGTAGTTCTAAAGATTATTCAATGCTGAGTTGAGTCATCACATTCCCAAGAAAAATACCATTACCATGGCGCAAACTAGGGATACTAGGATTATCTTTCGAGCGAACTCGATATGGGTTTCCTCTTCATCAATTTCCCCTTCAAATTCGTCTATCACAGAAATACGAGAATGTGATTGTATTATATCATTTGTAATTTTTCAACCAAATCAAAATTCGTTTAGTAGCCCAACGAAAGTGGTCCCCGCTCCCAGACTTGAACTGGGGACACCCTGGTGTCTGCTGAGACGTTTGGATTTTCCAACTACAGCCAGGTGCTCTACCAACTGAGCTAAGCGAGGCAGGCTTTGCGAGATGCCCCGTGTATATCAAATCTCTCAAACCAAAATGAGCGATGAAAAACGGTAGCAAAAACGGGTCGCGAACTACTCTCGCGAGCATCACGGTTAATAGTGAAATGAACAGCCTTTGAAATTAGGAGGCGTATGGGATGGGACCCGAGGGTACGCATAATATGAGAACAGGAGACAAATCTCTCAGCGACATGGTCGCTTCACTAGCTGAAGAAGCAATTAACAAAGGCTCTACTGCTCTACTTGACGATGAACTTGGAGGGTTCGGAGTCCCCAATCCAAGAATCCTCATCGTTGGTTGTGGAGGCTCAGGAAATAACACCCTAAACAGAATTACCCACCTAGGAGTCGAGGGGGCTGTTACAGTCGCCATCAATACCGACAAGCAACATCTTGACCACACGAGAGCACTGCAAAAATTGCTTGTTGGCAGACATATCACTAGAGGTTTAGGTGCAGGTGGCGACCCGAACATGGGGCGAAGGTGTGCTGAAGCCGGAAGAGAAATGATTCAAAGAATCGTTTCAGGCGCTGATTTAGTATTCATTGCAAGCGGATTAGGAGGAGGTTCAGGTACCGGAATATGTCCTATCGTCGCTGAGGAGGCAAAGCGTGCTGGTGCACTCGTAGTAGGCATTGTTACAACCCCATTCCACGTTGAAAGAAGGCAGAGGATGAACAGAGCCTTAGAGGGCTTGGAAAGCCTAAGACAGGTTGCTGATGCCGTTTTGGTTTTGGATAACAACAGACTTTTGCACTTTGCGCCAACACTTCCACTCGATGAAGCGTTCTCAATCATGGACCAGTTAGTTTCCGAAATTGTAAAGGGAATTGTTGAAACGATTACCCTTCCTTCACTGATCAATCTCGATTTCGCAGATGTAAAAGCAATCATGGCAAATGGTGGAGTTACTATGATGCTCTACGGTGAAAGCGACAAAGGTCCTGAGGAAGTTGTCCATGAAGCGCTGAACCATCCGCTCTTGGATGTAGACATATCAGGGGCGACCGGGGTATTGATTCACGTTACAGGTGGCAAATTCATGACGCTTGAACATGCTTCACAGGTTGTTGACATGATGACAGGAAATGTCAGTGATGAAGCAAATGTAATCTGGGGAGCAAGACAAGACCCTGCATTTGGTGATACAATCAAAGTAATGGCGATTATTACAGGAGTAGGTGGGCAGGAAATTCAGAATGGAAACATTGCACCTGACCAGCTTGGAGATTTGTTAAGGCTTACAAGAACCAAAGTAAAATCAACAGGTTCAGTCGGCTTCCAAAGGTTTGATTGAGGAATCATTTCTTCAAAACCTCCAAATCCTTGACCATACTGCGATTAGTCATGCGAGGAAGGTCAATACTTGCACTTCTGCTTGTATTTTTGATATCAACACCTGTGACAGGAGGGGCAACTCTTGCTACACAGCAAGAGGAGGTAACTGATCCATGCATGGAAGACCCTGAACAACCATGTGAAAATCAAACTGTACTGTACTTGTGGTCTAATGGTCAATCCACTTTTTGGTCACACTTTAACGCAACTGAAGAAAACAATGCTGGCGATAACATGTACTCGCAAGAAAAAAACCAAGGTGTCATAAACATCGACCAGAGATTTTCTATGAACCCTCAGATGAGTAAAAGATTGAATATGACTCTCGATGGTGAAGTTAGAATTATTTTGAACATTTACTTACAAGGGGATTGGAAAAATAACGATAACCAGGGGCCATGTACAAATGACTGTGAAGAGCTAAATGTAACACTGTGGGCTGGCGCTACCGCAATTAAAAGACAACATATTCCCCAAGTTTCCGAAGGTTGGAACCCAATCACAATTACTCACAGAATAGAAGAAGGTCAGACCCTATGGGATGCATCAACAGCAAATCCTTCGATTCAAATTGAAATGAAAGTGAAGGGAGACCGCCAACAGACTTCACCAATTACTGTAAGCGGTGAAATTGCTAACTTCACATTGAGACTATCTGGCGATGGCGACACAAGGGTAGAACTTCCAATCGACCCAACCTCATGGAGTAGTGATTTCCAAGCTGGAGAAGATTCCATGCCCGTTGCAACTGAACAACCTGGTTTCCTATTCATGACTGCAATTGCGACAATGACAATGGCGGCTGTTTACCTTCCGACTCGACGAAATTCAGAGGAATCTTGAGACCGAAGTTGAATTTAGTTCAGCGGATTCCTGTGCGCCTGATTGGAGATTTTTAATCGTACACAAGCCTGATTCCAAATCTTTTGGACCAACTATTATCACGTTGGTAAATCCATTCTTTGAAGCCCAATCGAGGGTTTTTCCAATATTTTTGTCCCGCAGGTCTAATTCTATTGAATGACCTAGATCTCGCAATTCTTTGACGATACTCATTACAGTGTCAACTGGTATATTGAACGGAAGAATTAGAGTAGATGCTGACGATTTTTCTCCGGGAACCACCTCTTCCCTGCCGATTCTTTCAGCCTGCGCTTCTAATGCGAGTAGAACCCTGTCAAATCCGAGACCAAAACCGCAAGATGGGTCTAAGTCCTCCATTCCAAACAAGTGCAATAACCGGTATGACCCTCCTCCGAGGACCTGGCCCTCTCCACCTAATTCTGCTACATTTACCTCGAAAACCATGCCTGTGTAATAGTCTAAACCTCTTGCTACGCACAGATTTATTTTAATTGACGGTGGTGATGGAGCAAGCAGTTCGAGGTAATTCAGTAACTTTTCCAGCTCATCAAGGGAATCTAGTGAAACCCCGATTGTTTGCAAGATTTGTTTTGCCGAATCAATTGTTTCCAACCCTCCATCAAGTTCAGATAGCATCTTGAGATTGTCTACATGAGATGAATCAATTGAATTTGAATTGAATAAATCAGAAAGGCCGTCCCAATCCCCTTTGTCTAAAAATCGCATAGCAGATGCTACTGGAGCCTCTGGTTCTCCTTCCTCTGAAAGACCTAGACCAGTAAGGATATCTCTCAATATTCCAACATGTCCAATTCTTAATTCATAATCAAATAGGCCGCTTGAATCCAACATATCAATCGCTAGAGCAATCACTTCCGCTTCCGCAATTGGGCCACTCGATCCAATCAATTCAACGCCGTACTGGAAGAATTCGCGATAGCGCCCTTTCTTTGATTCTTCATATCTGAAGCACTGACCAAAGTAAGACAAGCGAAGTGGTTTAGGAGACGCTCTCATCTCCTCACTGATCATTCTCATCACTGGGGCAGTCAATTCAGGACGGAGTGTTAGAGACCTGCCAGATTTGTCCTCAAAGGCATATAATTGCTTGATAACGCCTGGACCAGATTTGGCTGTGAACAAATCAAGAGATTCGAAAATAGGTGTTTGAACTCTCTTGAAACCGTGGATTTTTGATTTAGATTCTAATAAATTCTCAAAAGCAAGACGGCGGTTCATTACATCGGGAGTAAAGTCCCTTGTACCTCTCGGTCGTTGCGTCATCAATTATCTGGGAATGCTTCATACATTTCACTTAAACGGAAATAATAGAAGAAATCTGCAGTATTACCAACCTACGGACCAATCTTCATCATCAACCATAGTTGAGACATATTCTCCTGTGAATTGATTGGCCTGTTCAGTGGTTTCTACTTCTTCATCATTTGATTCGACATCGGTTTCTTCAATTTCTGATTCAGATATATTTTCAGATTCTAGCACATCTAAATCCAATGCTTCTGGAACTCCTTCTGTTGGTTTGTCCAAGTTTGACAATTTGGAAATCAATTCCCAGTCAGGTTCTTGAGTATTCTTTTCCTGAATTGTATTATCTAGTGAAATTTTATCCACATCTGATGGTTCTTTCTTGATTTCTGGAGGCTTTTCTCTTTCAACTGCCTGAATTGGAACTTCGATTCCAAGGGCAGCCCAAGCATTTTCTGATTCTCCTTCTGAAAGTGATTTCCCTGATTTTTCTTGATTCTCTTTTCTCTTCATTTCAATTTCTCTGACCGCCGCTTTTTCTGCTTCAACTTGGGCTTCGATTGATTGCCACATTCTTGCTTCAGCAGCCTCTTCTTTCGTTTGTTTAATTAGATCCTGGGCATGCTTACTCGGCATGTCAAAGCGTTTCCAAAACCATCTCACGATTGGGATTAGTATAATGGCTACAACCAGACCTAAACCTATCCACTGGAATAGGCTCAACTGCATTCGACCACCTATACTTCTTTGCCAGCAGATAGATGCTCCCAACCGGGAGGATATTCACCTACGACTGCTACTAATTCATCCTCTCCACCTGGTAGCATAGAAATATCGACGTCAGCACCCTCTGGTACATTTCTAAACAAGGGTCTTTGCACAAGTTTGTGATTGAACGCAATGAATCCAGCCGCAACTACTCCCCAGAATAGTAGAATAATGGTCAGCCCCTTAGGATTTGAAGGGTCCCAAACATTTTCTGTGTTCGCAATCATATCCCCGAAGTAAGATATCATTAGTACGCTGAACAGGAACGGGAAAGCAAGGTAGAGCAGTATGTCCCACCATCTCCCTATCCAAATGTCGTTGTCCCCTGTGTTGATGAAATCATCACGGAATGCGGATACACCGATTCCAAGATAACCTTGGAAACCTGGTGCTGCTCTTCCAGCCTCGACTTCCCTGCGCCATTTTACATAGCCATATTTCCAAATTGTGAATGCTATGAACAGACCACTGAACATCAAACCGTATCCCCAAATGTGATCTTGAACTTCTAAAAATTGCGGGAATGCTGTTCCATCAGGGGCTATAGAGATCCAAACCAGTGCAGATGGAATCCCAAAGATGAATATTGCAACTGATGTTAGGAGTACTGACTTTTCTCTCTCATATCCGTGGTCTACGAAATTTCTTACACATAATTCCACTGTTGATATCATAGATGTAAGCGCGGCGAAAGAAAGTGCAAGGAAGAAACCACTCATCATGACCCATGCTCCGACTCCACCGCCGGGGGCCTGTGCGAAAACTTCTGGTAAAGCCAAGAAAGTGATTGCAGACGACCCTCCCGTAACAGTGTCAAGCGGGTTGTCAGATACTGCGAAAATTGCTGATAAGACAGTTAGTCCTGCAATGATGGAGATTGAGTTGTTAGCTAATCCCATTGTGAATGCATTTAGAGTCGTGTCCTCGTCCTTTCTCATATAAACCGAATAGGTGATTGCCATACCCATGCCCGCTGAGCAAGACCATGCGGATTGAGAAAGACCGTTTATCCAAATTGAAGGTTCGCTGAGCGACGACCAATTCACTGTAAACATGAACAGGAAACCATCCAATGAACCATCTTCTAAATCCATCATCAAAGATAGGCCTAGAGACATGAACAAGAGAATGAACAGTGAAACCATCAGAATTACATTGACTTTTTCGATTGCTTTTGCTCCTTTCCAAATCGCTAAAAGAGTAATCGCAATTACCAAGAATTGGAAGAAAATTACGGAACCTGGTGATTGTAAGAATTCGTTCCAAACCAGTTGAGTGTCTACATTTTCCCCAACCAAACCGTTAGTAATTCCAAGTTGGAAATATTTCAAGGTCCACCCAGCAACTACCGCATAATAAAATCCAATTGCTGTTGATATCCATGCTGTCCATAGACCCATCCAAGCGAAGTTCTTACCCGCAAATATTCTGAATGTTCCAATCGTTCCGGTTCTACTTCTCTTACCTAGAGCGAATTCTGCAATTACCAAAGGTATAGACCATGCAAATAGGAAGATTAGCCAAGGGATTAGAAATGTTCCACCATCATTTGCCCCTACCATTCTTGGAAATCGCCAAATGTTACCAGTTCCTATCGCTGCACCTATAGCAGCGAAGATGAGTCCCATCCTGCCACTGAATTCGTCGGATTGTTGGCTCATGCAGAGCCCTCCTCAATGAATTCAGCATCCAAGATTGCATCTTTTTGGCTTTCATCATCCATCATCATTCTGAGGCAGACACCCAGTCCTCCCCAGACAAATGTCGCTATTAGTGCAAACAGAGCAATTGAGCCAAACGTGCTTCCAAAGGCTGCTCTGTAAGAAATCTTCAACTCATAATACTGAGATGTCGGTGGATACTCTATCTTCTGAGTGCCACCCAATGTTGAAACCATTGCTTTGTAGTGTAAGTAACCGTTTTCATCATCATCCACTGATAGGTCTGCTATCACCTTGTAGCCAAGACCACTCGAATTCAATAATTCACAAGTTGAACCCTCGACGACTCTAAACTTAGCCATCGACCAAGACTCGGAGAACCATTCTTTTGGCCCGTAATCGGATTGCGCTCGACTTGGTTTAACCATACGGTACATTACGTGTGAATCTTTCATGTCAAGGTCGATTACAAATGAATTGTCAAGACACATTTCTACTGGAATGCTTCCAGAGGTTGGAACAGTTACTTCTTTTGGTTCTTGAAGAACTTGGTTCTTTACAACATTGGCAATTTCAAGGTCAGCTCTTTCCCTTGGATTGTCTGCAATCTTAATCATGTAAAACGCAATTCCGTTATTCCTTACCGCAATGTGGTCAACATCGTCCTCGTGTTGATGGAATGCTGTTCCAATTTCCATTGTGTAACAATATGAGCCATGTACTCCATAATGCCAATCACAGAAATCTCCAGTTGTTGGATAAAGGTCAGAAGATTGCATGTTTGTATAATCTGTCATCTCTGCCATTTGGTCTCCGTGGTAGACCAATTGATCGTGGTCAGTAGTCTGACAACCGGTGCAGTGACCCCAAGGATACAGGACCAGTTCGGAGTATGAATGGTAAGTCAAAGTTGCCTTGTAATCTGATGCTCCATCACCATCGTCATCATTCATTTCTGTCATGTCTTGAATGAATTTGGTCTCGGGTTCAGAGTTGCCACCGGCCCAGTCCTCGTCTGTGAGGCCGTCGTTATCATCATCTTCTCCATCAACGTTATCTTCGTTGACTAAGCCATCGCCGTCGTTATCAGTTGTATCGAACGGACCTGTATAAACATCATTATTTGAGATTCCAGCCCGTTCATCTTCCGCAGGAGTGCACGTTCCTGGAACAAGCGGTATTGTTGCGCCTAAAGGCCATCCCCATTCAAACTGGTAGTTTCTATTCAAATCTACACCATCACAGTCTTCATCAACCTGTTCGTTCGGGTCTGGGAGAGGCTCAGGGCCGTTATTTCTGAGGTTCTTTCTCCAACCTCCACTGGGACAGGTTTCCCAAGCAGGAGCAGGACAGAACACTTCTCTGTCGTAGATGTTTCCATCCACGTTCAACATTGGGATAAGATAGACTTCCCTGCTGTCAATTAGGTTGGTTAATTCAACTTCGCTAAAATCCTCATCGACTCCGAAGTCTCCTGGATTACAGGCTTTCCCATCACCGTTTGAATCTTGATATTCAGGAGCTAACGCTAAACAATCTCCATCATCATCGACTTGACCATCACCATCTGCGTCACCCCACGGATCTTCGTCAATACGACCATCTCCGTCATTGTCTACCGGGCCTCCACCGTAGTAGTAAGCCACGGTTTCCATGAACAAAATCGGAGTTTGGTAGCTCATCCACTCCCTTGCGTGATGATTGCCGACAATCATTATGTCTGGTCTGTCGGCGTAATTTCCGTTATCTCCGTTGAATGCGTTGTAATCTCCGCCTTGTACGTCTTTGGTAATCTTCAGCCAAGGTGAGGCGTACCCGTAATGCCAGCCTTCGTATGTATCCGCAGAGGTTTCTTCTCCCCTTGCGTTTATTCCTCCATTCAATCCTTCATGGAATTCGAAGATGTCTGGGTTGTCCTGTGCAAGCCTCATCATTCTTGCCTTCATCGTTTCATAGGTGTGATATTCCTTGAATTGCAAAATTTCATCACCGCCCCAAGGGAATACGTATTCACAGTTTGTCTGGCCTTCCATTTCTTCGCAAGTTAGGTACAATCCATCATCGATTCCTTCCCATGTTTCCCAAGGGGTTTTTCCTTCATCTTCTACTAAGTTAGCCGAATAAGCCGAGCTCACAGCCGGTGCAAGAAATGACAGCAAGAACGGTAGAAGAAGAATCGCTAACGAAGTTTTTCTGGAATGAAACATCATGGCTACCAATTACCCCACTGCGCACCCCCTTTTCAAATCGTCGCGTCATTTGGTTAGCCCCCGTAGGGGGCTGTTAATGTTACAAGAAACATCAAAACCAACACTGAACTGGGATGAACTATGCAAAACGTAATCGAGATGGTTCCCGGCCACGATAAGTCAATTTACGGAATCAGTGTAGAATCGATCATAACGTCAGTGATAATTCTTGGTGTAATTCTCATTACGAGAACTCTAAGTGGAATTCTAATTCCTAAACTTTTCAATAATCTACAATTAATCAGCGAAGTAGCAAAAAAAGCTCTTGTTGATTCAGGAAAATCACTGGGCGTAGCTGCTGGATGTTGGATAGGAATTTACATCGGAGAGCAATATGAAACCCTCGCATCATTTTTGCAATTAATATTAGTTATTTCGCTTGTTGTTACTGCTTTTAGATTTGTAGGGGTAATCCATGCATTCGTACTATGGACTGACGAAGACGGGAAGTTAGATGGTTCGCAGAAGACGGTAATTACGGCGGCAGAAAGTATAATCCGATTTCTAATTGTCATTTTTGGATTGATTTTCATTGCCGATGCTTTAGGATTCGAATTAACAACACTTATTGCAGGCCTAGGAATAACTGGTTTGGCTTTAGCTCTGGCGGCTCAGGATACTATTTCCAATATTTTTGGGGCGACCACAGTTCTCCTTGACCGACCATTTCAGGTTGGAGATTGGGTAGTTATCGGTTCTGTGGAAGGCGAGGTAATCGAGATTGGTCTGCGTACAACACTAATCCGAACGAGTTTAGACACTGTGGTAACAATGCCAAACGCTAACCTAACAAACACTCCAGTCGAAAACTGGGGCAAAAGGAGATTCAGAAGATGGCAACCAATTTTCAAATTGGACATCAACTCAGACCCTGCTAAAGTTTCGATTTTCTGCGACGCAATTGATAAGATGATTAAGGAACATGAAATGACAATGAAAGAAGAGTCTTCCTTTGCTAAAGTCTCTGCATTGGGTCCTGATGCTATCGATGTTGGCTGTAACATATATTGGGACATCGACAGCGGAGTCGTGGAAAGAGAAACAAGAGATGAATTCCTGATGAAGGTCATGGAACTTGCAACATCGTACTCCCTAATGTTCCATGACAATAGAAGACGTCATAGTTCATGACGCCAATCTGGTTCTAATTTTCTGTATATTACACTTGAAATAAATCCAATAATTGAGAATGTTGCATATCCAATTGTAGCATTTTCAAAATGGTTTGCGGACGACAACCACAACGTCGATATGAGTCCAAAAATGGATAATGGAACCCCCATTTTCAAAAGACGCATTAGTCCTAACTTAGCTTGAAATCTATCAACCTTTGACAAATACTCATCGACTGAGTCAGATTTTTCTTCATAAATGTAGTAACGAGCCTTGTTGAAAATCTCAACATCATACCTCATGTGAGCCAGACCACCTGTTGAAGTGCGCATAACGGAATTGCTACGGTATTTCTCTTCAATCGAATTCATCCATTCTGAAACTACATCATATTCGACTGCCTGTCGCAAAATTGGCAAGTTTGTGTCATGTCCCCAGATTAATTTTTCATTCAAACTTACGGGAACTACCCTCATTTTTTGAAGATTAAATTTGGGAATTCCAATCGTGTATTTTGAATGAGGCGCCCTCCATAGGGTATTGGTTTGCAAGAGATCTTCTGCCGATTTTAATCGGTCGTTCCAATTTCTCTCTTCATTCGGAGTTGACCAACCTCCGTCAATCAGTGCATTGTGTAGTTTTGCAAGAGATTTACCAGTGATTTCAGTTGGTGTTTGCTTTGAATATATCAAAACATAATCTCCATCTTTTTCACTCCCTGCAACAGGCAAATCTACGAGATTCGAGATTGCTTTTACTATTTTTTTATTTTTAGCGAGTCTAGAGGAGTGGTTTCCTGTTGGAATAGGGCATACCAATGCTTCGAAATCACCTATGTCTAACCAGATGCCGTGTTGGTCGTTTCTTATCTCTGTAATTTCATTCACCTCAGGCCATTCTCCCCATGACCTATCAAGTTCTTTCCACCAATCGATTGAAAGATTCGGAACATGAAGAGGAGTCGTACCCCATTTTGTAAAAACGGAAGACTCGTCGTGACTTTGAATAATGCCCGACGGCCACCATGGTTTGTCCTCCATGGCTAGCCGAGGGGCTTGGGGGGATTAACTCAAACGGTTGAAGAGAATCGGCTATGTGAAGGGGGCGATGAATTGGGCATCAGTAATCGTCTTGGCGATGTTCTTGGGAACGCGGTTGAAGCAAAACTTCTCAGAGAAGTCAAAGAACACCCCGTTTCTGTCAACCACCTTGCAATAATTATGGATGGAAATAGAAGATTCGCATGGTCCAAGGCATTGGACACAGACCTTGGACACAAACTTGGGAAAATAAAACTTGAACAAGTTCTTGATTGGGTCTTAGAATTAGAAATTCATTACTTTACAGTGTACGCTCTATCCACAGAGAATCTAAATCGTCCGGATGATGAGTTAGATGGTCTTTACAGATTGTATATCGAAGGGCTTCAAGACATAGCAGATGATGAAAGAATTCATGAAAACAAAGTCAAAGTACAGATTATTGGAAGAAGGGAACTTCTTCCAAAGTCGGTTAACGACGCTATTGACTATGCTGAAAATAAAACCGCTGATTATGGATCTTATACATTCACAGTATGCCTTGCATATGGCAGTCGGGAAGAAATGATTAGCGCCATCAAAAGTATCGCAGAAGACCACAAATCTGGCAACTTACCAATAGACCAAATTGACCAAGGTGAAGTCAGTAAGAGATTATACACTGCAGATATGCCAGACCCAGATTTGGTAATCAGAACCTCAGGAGAAGAAAGGATTTCCAATTTCCTTCTTTGGCAGATGGCTTATTCAGAATTATACTTTTCAGACGTATTTTGGCCTTCTTTTTCCAAGAAAGAACTGCTGAAAGCTATCCAAACATATCAGGCAAGAGTTAGACGTTACGGTGAATAATATGCCTGCCTGTGACGAATGTGGTCAATGGGAGGCGCCATCATTAGCGGTTGATGCTATTGTGATTAACTCTGATAAGATTCTCTTGATAAGAAGAAAGAATGAACCATGGAAAGGCATGCTGGCATTCCCTGGCGGATTTGTGGAAAAAAACGAGGACCCTGAGGTCGCCGTTATTAGAGAGTTGAAAGAAGAATGTGGTTTAGAGGGGCTTGTCCAAAAATTAGTTTGCGTCAAAGGAAGCCCAGATAGGGACCCGAGAGGACACGTAGTTTCGATTGCATATCTCGTTTATGCTGAAGGTAAACCAATAGCAGGGGATGATGCTGCCGAAGCCGCGTGGTATAATTTATCTGAAATTAACGAATTAGCCGGTGACCATTACTCTATGTTAGAACGGTTAAATTTTACATAAATGAAGCGGTGTGGTTAAACGATGCAAGCAATGCCTATACCACAGTTTCCTGGACAGCAGATGATTATCGTCCAGAATAATAGTAATTCTAACGGAGTTGTTTCTCTGGTTATGGGACTAATGACTTGGTTTGTAATTTTAGCATCATTGATTATTCCTCCAGTAGGTTGTTGTTTCTTTCTCACTGCGCCAATCGGGATACTCACTGGACACATGGGGAATGATACGGCCGCAACTATCGGATTGGTTCTAAATTATCTAGCAGTTCTCCCTTTCTTGTTGCTAATAGGTGGAATTGTAGCTCTCGCATCTACTGCTGGGGTCTGATTATATCTAGAATCTCACTTTTCACATCAGGCCATTCTATTGAATCTAATTCATCCAAAAGATGTAATCCTGCAAGCCAAGATGCATAAACGGATTCGCTTGCACTTTCAGTGATGAAAATCGGGTAACCATCATCTTGTAGCCTCTTCAAAAATCCTCTCTTTGCCTTGGTCACGAGGAGGGTTGGAACTCCTAAAATTGCAGCTTCGCTTGCTAGTGTTACCGACTGAGTGATTACTCCATCAGAATTCGAAATTACTTCATTTAATAACCAAGGGTTCCCATCATACTGATTTTCACTAGCATCTATGATATTCAAACCTTCTAACCAATCTTCAGGAATGGCTAGGATTTCATCGCTATCATGAACTCCATCACCTACAAGCTTCCTAAGCAAAATTTTAGGTGGTTCTGAAACGGAAACTGGCCGAATTCTGGGGCTGAGATGAGCGTGCCCGTGGAGTCCAGTAATCCTGTGGAATTTTGCTTTCTTTTGAAGTAGATATTTGCATAAATTTGCATCGAAATGATTTGGAATAATTACATCTGATGGTTTGGCCAATCGATGGGCGACGTGGTTGATTTCAGTATCGGTAATATAGAATCGCTGGCTCTTTTTTGGTGCCGCTCGTAATTCAATTGCCGCACCTATTGCAATCACCTTGTCAACATTTTTCAACGCTTTTTTGGAAAGTCGATACCTGTTGTATGCTTTCATCAAACGCTTTTTGCCAACCGGCCTTGGTACCCAAACCGTCTTTCTGCGTGGAAGATGGCCATCACAATTTTCCAGCATTTTTCGGACCTCTTCTCTATCGCAGGCTATTATCACATCATTGGTTTCGGAAATTTCTCTCATTATAGGGGCAAGGAGTCTAGCGTGTGCCGGATGGTCAATAACCCAGCCAATCGCCATAGAATGGCCTGTAAGGAGGGTCTATTTTGATGTGCTTTCTCGTACTGGGGTGAACATGGGAAAGGAAGCAATATCAATAGCCGGAACAAAACTGTACGGACCTTACACCCCCGGGGTGAAAAACGGAAACGTGATTTGGTTGTCTGGACAAATCGATGTTGAGGCTGGTGATGACATTCGAAGTCAAACTGCTGGGGCGCTAGCAAAAATTGACGCCTTACTAGAAGCGTCTGGTGTTACAAAACACTCAGTATGTTTTGCACAAGTGTTGCTAGATGACATAAATGATTTTGCCGCCATGAATGAGATCTATGGGAAATGGGTAGAAGATATGGAAGTAAAGCCTGCAAGAGCCGCTTTTGAGGCAGGAGCACTTCCCGCTGGAGCAAAGGTTGAGATTGTTGTTCAAGCAATGGCTTGAAGGTGAGAAAATGCCGGGAACTCCTTACCTCGAGGAGCCTCCAAAAGGCCTAATGACGTGGCCAAAACTATTGAAATTAGCAATCCCAACAACGACTATTTTAACCATAGTTTCATGGTGGAATGGTGTGCTTCTAGAATTCGGGGTTATTCTAACCGTTTCATTCTTCATATCATTTCTCGTAAGAAGATGATATTCATATCAGATAAGTACAGGCATCGACCATGGGAGAGTGGCCTCTACATTGCTTCAAGGCTTACGATATCCGAGGATTGTCAGGCGAAGAATTGTCTGATGAATTCTCTTACCGCCTAGGTAGATCTCTGGCAAAATATCTCAACTGCAATTCTTTTGCCGTTGGAAGAGATATTCGTGAATCAAGCCCTGGATATGCTGAGAACCTCATCCGTGGTTTGACCGATTCGGGAGTGAGAGTTTTAGACTTGGGAATAGTTTCTACGGGTTGCTTGTACCATGCATGTTGGACATTACCGGTTGATGGAGGAGTAATGGTAACAGCATCACATCTTCCGATGCCCACACACAATGGATTCAAAATGTGCAGAGGAACTCTTCCTCTGGCTGGAGAGGAAATTCAAGAATTGAAAGAAGTCTTCATTTCTGGAGATTTTATAGGTGGAAATGGAGAACATGTCGACTATCCACATGAGGATGATTATCTCAAAGCAATCGTTGAATCTACTGGCAAATTGTCCCGTCCTGTCAAAGTTGCAATCGATTGTGGAAACGCCGTGCCTGGGCCCGCTATGACAAAATTACTCGACATGATTGGAGCAGAACATATCGATTTGTATTGTGATTGGGATAATTCTGAACCCAATCACGGAGCAGACCCAACAAGAGAATACAACATGGTTGACCTTGCGAAGGTCGTAACGGAAAACCAACTTGAATTGGGACTGGGAGCTGATGGAGATGGTGACAGAATCGGAGCTGTAGATGAAAACGGAGATTTTGTATATCCAGATCGACTAATTGCATTACTTGCAGATGATGTTGTAGGTTCTGAGGAAGGAAAAGACCTACTGATCTACGATGTAAAATGCTCGATGAATGTCGAAAAAGCAATTTTATCTGCGGGTGGAAAACCAATGATGGCAAAGACTGGTCACTCTTTCATGAAGAGGGTTTTAGCAGACAATCCAAATGCTCTAATGGCCGCTGAAATGAGTGGCCATATTTTTATGGCAGACCGTGGTTGGTACGGATTTGATTGTTCATTATACAATGCCGCAAGAATCCTAGAGTTATGGTCTAGAACCGACGGTAAAAAGTTCAGCGATGTGCTCAACGAACTTGCACCAAATCTTCCCACCACTGGTGAAGTGAAGGTTCCATGTTCTGAGGAAGAAAAATTAGAAACTGTAGCAAAGATAACGTCTGCTTTCAGTGAATTTGAATCTTCGACTATCGACGGAGTCAGAGTTAGATTTGATGAGGACGGAGAACAAATCGGCTGGTACCTAGCAAGAAAGTCGAATACTGAACCAATTTTAGTCATGAGAGTAGAAGCTAACAACCAAGATAATCTAAACAAATTATTGGATATAATCGATGAAAAGGTATCTTCTATTATCGATATCAGCATACTGCTGAATTGATTATTATTCGACCATTGTTATTGTGTATTCCAATGAAACTAGTTCAATCACGTAGTTTACCACTTCATTTGTGTCATCAGAACCGCATCCTACACCTCCACCGGTGTTTACATTGACCGTGATGTCAAGGTTGTGTTCACCCAAACCGAGCCCCATGCCTGAAAGCATTAATTCAATTTCACCTTCACTCATGTTAGTTACTGTTGTTCCAACAATGCTAGAATTATGCCACTCTATGCTAATTGACTCACCTGACAGTACCTGTCCAGATTCTTCAAATGGAACATAGGAGAGAGCGCCAGAAACATCGTCATCCTGGGGGCCTGGTGCGGCCGCACACAATGGGCCACTAACCGATTCTTGGTCATCAAAAGTCAAAGTCGCCCTTACGCCAACTATGTTTTTGCCCTTGATATCGTCTACCGCAGCGTCTGAGTTCGCTATTACGTTGGCGGTCTGCTCATCTTCAACGGTCTCACTACCTGACGCAATTTCGTGGAATGAGTACACACCTGAAACTTCGTAGGTCCCTACCGGACCACTGGGTGAGAATGATTCAACTTCACCTGCTGCGAATGAGAAGTAAAGAGGAAATGCTAAAGCAAAAAATACCATCCCTGCTACTAAAATTTGAGTTCTTTGGTCATTCTTCAAGTCATCTATGAATGCCATAATACGTCCTCCGGTTGTTACACTCTACACGTTGCTAGTTTGCAAGGGTTTTGGTTTATTTCTTGTCCCAATTTGTCAAACCGAGCTTTGCGAACTTTTTCCTTGAACGCCTAAATACAGGTAAAAGATAGCCGATTTTACTTCTTTCTCCAAATGTCCATTTCCATGGGCATCGAGGCAAAGACATCGCCCATTCTCGAATCATGTCCATCGCTTCATCGTTGCCTTCTCCACCTGGAATAATCCACGATGCCATGTTAATTGCTCCTGCACTACCTTTGGTTTCTGCCCAAGAATGCATTTCCAGCCCCTGTAATGGACCGGTGTGAATGAGTATTCCTATCGTACGAGCATTTTGAGCCATTGGCATTATGATAGCAAATCTATCAACTAATCTAGATCCGTGTTGACTCTCAATCTCCCAATCGTTTTGTTCGCAGATCAGACGAAGAGCTTTGATATTCTCTACAGGAGGTGTTGAAACCTCTAGAACATACTCTCGTCTCTTTAGCATGGTTTGGGCATAAAGCAATATCACAAGAAACTACGGGTAGTTTCGGATTTGAATAGCAAATATGTGCAAATTCGGTTGCTATCGCTTTCGAGTTCCCTGAGGCCTGAACAATCTTGCTTGTGCGCTAATGCTAGCGCATTTTCAACCGACCCTGCTCACACTGGTTGGCCAATTATGGCCATGTGTTCAGTAGATCCGTTCAGCAAGTTTGACTTCAGCCGAAAAGAGAACCTAGGCCTTCGAATCCGCCTTCTTCTTCCTCTTCCTCTTCTTCTTCCGCAGCTGCAGGTGCAGCGTCACCGGAAGTAGCAGCGGCTGGGGCAGCAGCGGCAGCAGGCGCAGCGACGGCGGTTGTCATTGCTTCAGCGATGTCAACACCGCTTAGGGAAGCAACAAGTGCTTTCACGCGGGCGTCATCCACATCCACACCAGCAGCCTTTAGGACTGCAGATACAGCGTCGTCGTTAATTTCTTTCTCAGCAGAGTGCAAAAGCATTGCAGCGTATACGTACTCCATTTCATGTTCACCTCAATTTTTTATTTTGTTTAGCCGAATAAGGATCCGAGGCCTTCAAAGCCTCCTTCCTCTTCTTCCTCCTCTTCTTCCTCAGCCTCGGCAGGGGCTTCGTCAGAGCTCGTTGCAACTGCTGCAGCTGAGGCTGCGGCTGTTGCTGCTGCGCCAAGGAGTTGGCTCAGCTCATCATCGAGTGCTTCAGGAGACAACGAACCTGCAACTCCAAGTGCAGATGCGTTTGCTCTTCCTATTAGATGCGGCAATGTTTCTGTTGTAGCGATGGCCGCTTCCAAGGCGACAGCGAGTGCTTCGCCACTTGCCTTGGAAATCAGTGTTGGTGTAGTCTGGCTTGTGAACCATGAAATGTTACATGCAAGGTTGAATGCACCAGCCACATATCCGATTAAGTCGGATTCGAATTGTTCGTAGTCTATATCTAGGGTTTCCGGTTTGAATGTAGTTCCATCCTCGATAGTTCCGCAAAGTCTCAAGCCGGTGACGATTGGATTTATTCCAATCTTTGATAGCATTAGACCAAGGTCGCCTTCAAAAACCTCTCCTTCGTTTAGGATAGTAACCTTCTTTTGGATTTGAACAGAACCACCCATAATCTTAGCTGGAATTCCAACAGAGTTTAGTTCACCAACAATTGGACCTGGGGGCATTCCAGTATCCATCTTATCGACAACGATATCGTGAGGTGCAACATCACCTGGCTTTGCTGCACGACCAGCCTCTGTCTTCTTTAACTCAGAAAACAGTTCAAACGAATTAATGTTTGATTGTACCAGAGCAGGTTGCACTGCAGATGCGTAAAGCTCCTCGAGGTCTGAGAAATCATTTCCTACAGCCTCCCATGCTAATTTCATCAATCTCTTCTTTGCGACTTGTATGTTTAATTGGCTTCTTAGACCAGCTCTCATACCAATCATTGCAGAAGCAGGAACACCGTGGATATCGATTACTGCAATCGTTCCACCGTTTTTCAACATATCCGTCAGTGAAGACACTGTGTCTTTTTTCCATGACGCTACCTTGGGAATCAATTGATCACCTCGATTCTACTTGCAGGGCCCATGGTTGTCTTGACATACAAGGATCGGATGTTTCCAATTCCCCTGTCGAGTTTGGAAGTTACACGATTGTATACTTCCATTGCATTCTTCAACAATTCTTCATGAGATTGTGCTCTCGTTCCAAAAGTTGCATGGAAAGTGATTCTGTCTCTTGATTTTACAACGGTCGTTGACTTCAAACCAGCAGCAATAACCCCTGGGTCGACAACTGGTGGAACAGGCCTTGGCATTTTACCACGTGGACCGAGAACTACACCAAGGAATCTACCGACTGAACCCATGTGCGGGACTTCAGAGAGGAAGAAATCGTAACTATTTGCTAGCTTCTTCGCTGTTGCCTTGTTCTTGCCTAGTTCTTCGATTTCAGCTGGGTCGATAACATGAATCCCAGCAGCCTTTGCCTTCTGTGCAGCGTCAGATGCTGCAAACATTGCAATTTTCAGTTCTTTTCCTCTTCCGTTAGGAAGCCTGATTTCTTCTTGAATACGGTTGTTAGGATTCTTTAGGTCGACATCCTTGATAGTGAATGCGATGTCTAAAGATTCCACGAATTTACGTTCAGGCGCACTTTCAATTGCGCTTTTTATCGCTTCTGATATTTTTTCTTCCATTTTTAGTCACCCCTTCGGTCTGCGAAGGACTTAGTCCCTCTCCCGCGGTCCGTGATATTCTATTCAAGCAAAACGTTCGTCCCAATCTCCATTACTAATTGTGGTCAAAGCATCCTTTGCCCAGAGTCCTTCAATCTTAACACGCATGGCAACACAAGTACCGATTACTTCTCTTGTTTGCGCCTTTAGATCTGCTCCAGTCAAGTGGCCGTCACCCGCTTTCTGGCGAGCAACATCCATTGCTTTTTCAAGGCTCAAGTCCTCAGTTGCAGCTTCTAAACTACCGTTACACTTAGCGACGCCTAGAGCTTTTTTGATTAACTCGCTGGTCCAAGGTTTTGGCATGTTTTTTCACCTCTGAATCTCACGGACGTGAGCATGTTGCCGACTTACCACCCCTATTTAATCGCGACCGTGCTTAACTTGGTACGATTTTAGGAGCATTCACCTCAACAAATTTGATTATTCTACTCTTTCTAGAACTCTCACGTGGTCGCCACGCATCTTCAACGTCATTGGAATTGGTTGATCGTACAATTCCATGCTGACCTCTTCTTTAGTATCTGAAACAAGCGTAACACGGGCCTTTTCTCCCTTGAAGGCGCCAGTAACGATTTCGACAATACAGCCAACTTCAATACCGCTTGTAACCGCCTTCGGTTCAAGGTAAGGAAGGATGTCCTTCAATGGAGCCTCTCCAGGAAGTACATTCTTTGCGTTCTTCAGTGGAGTTTGATTCAAACCGCGGCGAGCGCTTGGATCTCTTCCGCCGGACCTACCAATCAATTTCTCCACTTGGTGGAGTGCGTTCGATTCAACCATTACATATCCCCTCATTCCCGTAGGGTGTAATATTGCGAAAATATCATCTGCAATCATCGACAAAGAACCAGAGCCCATCAGCCTTGCTTGCATTTCATCTGCAACTCTCTTTTCAGAACCGATTGCGGTCTTTACGATGAACAAGTATGCGCCGACAGAGCCGTACATTTGCCGGAAAATTTTGTCACTATCTTCCATATCTAAATCAGAGAATACACAATTGTAGTTCTGGATTTCTCCCGGGTCGACCCATGTGTAGTTCACATACCTGCCAGCAGGTGCTACCTCCTTGCTAGTTGATATTACGAGACATGGTTCAATATCCTGTAGTCTGTTACCCATGTCAATACCGATAGCTGGACCGTTTCTTACGTATTCCAATTCTTCGACAGGTATTCCCGTACACTCAGATACTCGGTTAACTACATCTTCTTCTGAATCTCCAATTCCAAAAACACCGTCCCATAATGCGGGTGAATCGGAGTCGGAGTCTGTTCTTTTCAGTAGAAGCAATTCTTCTTCGTGGCGTACAAATGCGATAAATGCGTCAGTCATTGATATTCCTCCAAATCAGATGCCGAAGACATCGTGAATAATCCACGGGATGAAATTGTCCATTACTACTAGCATAACGAAACCAATGAATCCCAAAACAAACAGCCCAATACCGCAAATGATTGATGTTTGCTTGAACTCTTGAGGTGTAGGTTTTCTAGCCATTCGAATGATTCTTGCCCAACTCCCGCGAGAAATCTTACGAAATTGTGCTTCAATGGCATCCTGCTTTTCTTGGACAACGTCCTCAAAACTACGGGTCTGGTCATTTTCATCCGACATGGTTTCACCTCAAGGCATTCAGCGGACTTATGACCCTCTTTTAATCTAAACGGATGACAATCATCCACCAAACGAGTGGTTCAAATGGCCCTTGTCTCTCGATGTAACCATGGCGGGCAAAGACCCTTATCAGGTTCTTGGAGTGTCACGCGGAGCAAGTGACGCTGAAATAAAGAAGGCATACAGGAAACTTGCGAGACAGTTTCATCCAGATAGAAATGATGGTTCTACCACTGCTGAAGCCAAGTTCAAAGAGGTTCAGTCAGCATATGATTCGATAGGCACAGCAGAAGCCAGAAGAAAACACGAACAAGAACAGATGTTCGGTGGATTTTCTGGCGGTGGAGGAAACCCATTCAACGGAATGGGCGGAGGTTTTGGAGGAATGGGCGGAATGGATGAAATCCTTTCACAGATGTTTGGTCGAAGTAGCATGGCCGGAAATCCCCCTCCTAGAGGCGGACGTCCACCCTCTCAGGAAAAAGGTCAAAACATAACTACGTGGTTAGATCTGTCAAAGGAAGAAGCGGAAAGTGGAGGGCAGTTTAACGTAACATACACCCAGTTAATTCCGGGAACCCACGGAAGTATTGACAAAAAAAGAAGGACGCTGAAAATCTCAATCAAGCCCAATTCAAAGCACGGCACTGAGGTGAAGGTCACAGGGCAGGGTCATGGTCACCCCCAGGGTGGCAATGGTGATTTAATTGTCAAAATAAAAGTGGACCCTGGCGAAGGATGTTACTGGGATGGAGACAGAGTTGTGAAAGAAATTGAGGTTCCTTATTCAACACTGATACTTGGGGGTAAAGTCACAATTACCCTGCCATCAGGGGTCAAAGGTAAAATTACAATCCCCCCGTTTTCCCAAGTTGGAGATAGGCAGAGGGTCAAGGATATCGACCTAGAATTCACCCTTCCAGATATCGAGAAATTAAGTGAAGTTCAAACTAACGCCTTAGAAGATTTACGAAACGCTGGATTGTAAAATCGATTGACTGCGTAGATGCGGGGGGCAGGATTCGAACCTGCGAACCAATAAGGAATGGGACCTAAACCCACCGCCGTTGACCAAGCTGGGCGACCCCCGCGCAAAACTGGCGTGACCCTTCTCACAAATGAATACAACTGTTAAATTACGAGAAGAATGAGGATGAAGTATGTCAGAAATAGGTTCTATTGCAAAAGCGATAGTACCTAGGAAGAAACAGGTACACATTGCGATGGTTATCCTTACCATCCTAATGGTTCCAGGCGCACTCAAGGCATTGGAACCAATAGATATGGAATCCTACGATATGGAATCTCCAGAATTAACCGCTGAGAGGAAAATCAGCGATGATTTCTCAACAACAGAAATTATTCTTGGTTTCGTTGTAAGCGTGAGAGAACCTGAGTTTGTTGGAACCACTCCAGTTCCAATTCCTAACTTAGAAGACGGGACTCCAGACTTTTCCTTGTTTCCAAGTACCAACGAAATCGTGCCGTATTCAGATGAATGGGAGGGTATAACCGAAGTTGATGGTGGCATTCTAAACCTGACTATCCTTCGAGAAATCGACCACAAACACGATCTGATAATGGCCCACCCATTAGGGAATTACACTAAACCCTTCATCAACGACGTAACCGAATTACAGACTGGAGGAGTGATGAGCCTCGTTGACATTTTTAGAGGATTCATGGCTAACGAATCTGTTTTGACTAAACCTAGAATGACTCTTGGTGGCCTTCAACCTGCTGAAACAAACTGGTATGATTGTGGCTCAATAGAGTGTTTAACATTTGATGATGAAAACCTCACTCAGGCTCATATTGACCTCGCGGCCAACAGAATGGCTTCAACAAATGGATCTGATTTTTTGAGATGGCTTTCTCTTGATCGTGGGTTTGTGGCAGCAGAAGAAAACACCGGTGTCGTTGGTGGCCCAATAGGTGGTGAATTACAAGCCGATGGTTCATGGAAGAATGCAATCCCTGGACCTGGGAGATGGTCTGCCTCATCATCTTGGTTGTTGGTCCAACTTGACAAAACAAGTTTGGAAGAAGCTGGATGGACTATAGCATGGAAAGATGCGCATCAAGAAAAAGAAATCTCATTCACCGATGACGGTTTTGTCATCGGAGGCTACAGACTAAGTAACTCGGAACTAATTATGAATCCACCAAATTATACAGAGGAATATTGTCTTTCCCTCGAAAGCCCTTGTTCGCTTGAATGGTCTATCATGCACCTTGAAGGACTCATTAGAAGCCATGACAACAACTCTGTCACCTTAATTGTTGGACAAGCTGTGAATGTTGAAGTAAATAGGGAATTACAGAATTCTGCAGGTCTTGTTCTTGGCATGGGAATTGTAATCATCGTTCTTCTGTATGCTTCACTGAGAAGATGGTCGGACGTCGCAATTGTCTCAATTTGTTTAGGAGGAGCATTGTTGTGGATGCAGGGCCTAATCGGCCACGCTGCGACTCTGTTCTCTTGGATAGGTTTAGACATAATATCAAGATCGCAATTTTCTAATCTATTACCGATACTGGTTCTCGCCTTAGGAATAGATGATTCCCTGCATGCTCTGCACAGGTACAAAGAAGAGCGAAAGAATGGAAACACTCCAGAATATTCTGGTAAAATAACAATTTCAAGAGTAGGTAGAGCAATTTTCCTAACTAGCGTGACAACAATGGCTGCATTCGCGGCTAACCTGTTTAGCGATGTTGCCGCCTTGAGATCCTTTGGAATAGAAGCTGCACTTGGAGTATTTTCTGCATTGGTATTGACTGGAATTTGGGCGCCATTAATTCGTATTTCATTTGACGAATGGATGGAAAAAAGAGGCAAGGAAACCAAACCTGAAGATAATAAGCGATTGCTGGATGAAAATAAATTACGGGAAATAGCCATAGGCTCAGGAACCGGAAAGCGACCCATGATAATTGCTGGAATTTGTCTTTTGCTTACTATCCCCGCTACATGGGGGATGGTTAATCTTGAGGGTGACTTTGCTGTTGAAGACTTCTTAGAGGCGGATTCAGATTTCGCTTATGGGGTAGCGATGGTGACTGAAAGATTCTCTGACGAAGGGGAGCCTGCAATGTTACTTATTGAAGGAGATGTAGCTGAGCCCTCGGTATTCCACGCAATCAACGAATTTAGAGAAAATGCCAATCAGAAAACCGATGGAGTAGTTGACAAAATGGCTCGAACACCTGACGGAAACGTCGATATTTTAGCGGTCGACGAATTTGTTGAAGCCGCCTCCGCTTCTTTCATGAATAGCCCTCAGGCGTTCTATGACCGCGGATTCAACGAATCTAACTGCGAAACTTATGGGATGTTAAACGCACCAGATTTACAAGACAAGGACTGTATAATCTTCTTTTACGGAGTATTAACACTCGACGGAATCCCTGGTACAGAAGTCCCGTCTTCATTAATCGATTTATACATCGCTCCAAGCGGAGAATTGGACCCTGAAAGGGTTTGGTTAACCGTTGATGGAGAGCCAGTAAAATATGACAAGATGATTATCCGTTTTGGGCTTACTTCTCCCCAGCACTTCCCAACCATGGGTCCAGGAATTGAGGAAATCAAAAGAGACCTTGCTCCTTTCATGAATTTATCAACCGGCACTTGGGAGGAGCCAGGGGAGCAGGAAGAAGACAAGCCACTGAATTGGGTAATGCTCAGCGGAAGACCTGTTACAAGATTTGTAGCCAGTGATAAAATGCAATCAGAAATGCAATCCTCACTATTGTTGGGCTCTCTATTCGTTCTTGCAACATTGTCGATTGGTTTTAGATCTGTTAAACAAGCACTGGTTTCATTGACTCCGATTTTGTTGGTAGTTGTTTGGCTTTATGGAGTGATTTATGCTCTCGGTTATTCTCTAAATATTGTAACTGTAACAATCGCCACGATATCTCTTGGAGTAGGGATTGATTATTGTATACACGTTACAGAACGGTATAGGGAAGAAAAAGAAAAAGGAGCAGACCACGTTATGGCACTGAGTGGAGTAGGAGGTGCTTGCGCCCTCGCATTAATCGGTTCGGCAGTTTCAGATATTGCTGGCTTCTCCGTAATAGCAACATCTTCAATGGGATTATTCAATACGTTTGGATTATTCTCTGCAATGATGATTCTACTTTCTTTAATCGCTTCTATGGTCCTAACAACCGCAGCCCTTGGCATAGTTAACCAATTAGAAGAAAGAAGTCGAGGTAATGAAACACTGATTAACGAATCACTCTGATTCATCGAGTCGTTTTCTGTGCTTAATTCCACTTACGACATGTCGGTCTTCGACTTCTGCAAGTTTTGCTTTTAATCTCCAGGTTAAAAACCAAATTGCAGAGCCAACGCCGATTATGTTGAGTGCCCATACCCAGATAGGAATCGACATGATGATTCCTCAGATTGGCGGTAAGATGTCGATGTCAACATCACCAGTGGGGACTCCTATGCATCCTAACCTCGCACCTTCTTCGATGATTTCCTCATCTAGCCCCGGAGTCAATGGTTCAGGTAAACTTACAATTCCTGAGAGTAAAGTAACCATACATGAACCGCAGTTTCCGCTTGTGCAATTTGTTGGAATGTCAACATTTGCAGCATATGCATGTTCTACTAGTGACTTACCAGAAATTTCTGCTACCTGACCTAATAGTTTGGAGCCACGAAGAAATCGAATTAGCCCCATGAAGGCACCTCAGCGATCTTCCCATCGTGACCAGCGGCCAGTTTGCTTGTTGAAGTAAAGACCTGCCTTCTTCATCCACTTGTTGAATTTTGTAGCACCAGCGCCGGTTCTGAGGATGAAGTCTTCACGATCCTCTTGTGCCTGGATGTAACCCTTGACTGCAATAGTTTGGTCAATCCAGTCATTGATACTCATTAATCCACTTGTCAGTGAGGATTGCTCAGCAGCCTGAGCAATAGTATCTGCGTCGGCTCCAGTCTTTTCCAACTCGTCCTTAACAAGCTGGTTGATTGTAGCGAAGTCTTGCGATGCTGGTTTGGGTGGAACTGGATTTCTTGGCCTCGCATCAGGGTCGATTGTGATCCTACCACCGTTTTCTAAAAGACCATCTACAACTGAAGCTAATCCTGATTCAAATGGTGTTTCGCATTCCCAGCAGATTAACGACCAATTATCCACATCGTCTGGATTTCTACTCGACCTTGGATCGAGTTCTTCATCACATTCTGGGCAAGCATGTAAAATCAATTTTGGGACAATCTTTCGCCTGAAATCCACAATGTCCTGTGGTGTGCCTTCTAAGTCCAACATCTCATGGTCTCTAGCAGCTTCAAGTCCTCTTGTTTCCAACTGATCTCGAATCTTTACCTTCTGGTCATCTTTTCCTTCATCATGGAGATTGTTTTCCAACTTTACTATCAGTTCAATCGTTTTTCCGAGCCTGTTCATAACGAGCTTTTTGCTTCTGAAGGATTCAACTTTTGCAACTTTTAGACGCTCTTTTTGCTCAGCTAATTCTGTGAGTACGTCTTTTTGCTGCCTCTTAAATTTTAATTCTTCAATCTTGCTTTCCACCTTTCTTTCAGGAGCAAGAACCTTCGAAAGGAATCTTTCTTTTCCGTGTGATTGGGGGCCAGCAGTTATTATTTCGATTACACCGTCAGCGATATCAGGTTTCAAACCGTAATTCTCAACCAATTGGGACTTGTCTATTTTCTTCAAATCTCCGATTTTGATTCCAGCGTCGGCTAACTGCATCGCTGTGGTTTCGTCAATTCCACGGCGTAATAGTGCCAAATATGTGTCCTTTTTTGCCATTTACACCCCTCCGACGGAACAGGCCGAGCGGGCGGTTGAATGTCAACCCATCGCTTTCCTTGACTCCTCCAAAAGTCTTGATAATTCTAACCAATCTTCAATAATTAATTCCTCTGGACGCTGATAAATCTTTGGAAAATCGATTGACTGAATTGCTTGTTTATAATTAGCAGCATGCCATCCTTTCACTCGTGAGATACGTTTAGGGGGTTTTGATAACGTATTTTTCAACTTTTTCCGCCTTTCCCCAAATGCTTGCCGAATAAGCATCTTTGTCAATTTCGAATTTTTAGGAGGGTCTACTCTTTTCATCACAACCAATCTAGAATTTACCTGAGGAGAAGGTGTGAAACAGTTTGGAGCAACTCGTATATCCATTTCTGTATCCCAATCCAATTTTGTGCACATTCCTAGACTTCCCCTGTCACTTGATAGTTCCACAACCAACCTCTGAGCAAACTCCTCTTGGACTAAAATTACAACATGTTGGATTGACTTATTATTTGTTATTCTTTCTATTATTGGCGACGAAATCTGATATGGTAAATTGGAAATGAATCTGTTGGCTTTGCTCCATTTCTCTTGTAATGCATCCCCTTCGATTAGGTTGAGGTCGGTAAATGTATCTCGCAAATACTCGCAAACACCCGTATCGATTTCGATGCAGACAAGATTTTGTGTTTTAGCAAGGAGTCTATCAGTCAAAACCCCAGGGCCAGGACCTATTTCGATTACTGAATCATCTTTCTGAATTTCAGAAAGTTCGATTATTCTGTCTAGGACATCATCATTGTTGAGGAAATGTTGGCCGAGAGCCTTATCGTTAAACTGACGTGTCCGAAGATTTTCAATTAATTCTCGTGTTCGAGAGACAATTGTATCACTCCTCCTTTCTGAGAAGTAATTCGATTAATCTGGGTTGAAGATTTCTATCTTCAATTTCTGATACAAAGCGTCTAGCCAATAATTCAGCTGAATTTATTCCACAATCTTCGTCTAATTGCGAAAATGATTCCCATCCTGATCTCCCTCGCTTTCCAACCATTTCCATAGCCTTCTTGTTACCGATTCCGGGTAATAATTCGAAAGCATGCATTTTCAATGATAGGTTTCCTGCACGATTAAAAAATTGTTCGATAAATACGGATGGAGAATCCTCAATGATTTGTTGAATTACAAGAGGCATTTCCTGACTTGCGGCGTTTGACAAATCTCTGATTCTTGCGAATCCTAAAATGTCTTGAACCACGTCCTTTTTGGTTTGGTCTGAACCCATGTAAATCCTAGAGCCAACCATTTGAATTCCAGCACTGGATTTAGCACTTAACCTGATTACGTGTAGTGAAGGTTCGGTAACTACGACCATGGCTTCGTTTGCAGCAGGGTGGTCGATAACTCGGCACCACTCTACTGAAAGTAGTGGGTCACTCCTTGGAGCGCGTGGGTTACCCCTGCGATTACCTGAGCGACGATCGTTGTACATTGAGACCACCGTGTGTCAAAATCATTCTACGCCAAGATGTTGACGTACTATTACCAAAACAGATTCTACCTCATCGTTATCGATTGAGATTCTTCTGCTTGCGACAACTGCTCGTACATCATCTGGATGAAGTGGCATTAATTCTGCTAATTTAGCTGCTAATTCTGGATACTTTTGGAATGTTTCAATTTCCATGATTGCATTGAACATGTCATTGAAAACGTTTGGGTCGGTGCCGTAACCGCTTCTGTTTTCACTTGCGGCCCATTCAGCATGTTGTAGAGCTGCTTTCTGTTCGTATGTTAGGAACCCTCTTCGCTCTCTAGCGTCATTGAGCATGTTTCTAACAGTTGCATAATCTAGGAATCTTTCCTCTTCGGACATGATAATCACTCCAATGGTCTTAGGTGCTCAGGTCTTGCGACAACTGTCTTCTGCATGTTGCCATCTTTGACTGCAACAACCCATGCTCTGCCTTGACGGCTCTGAATGAATCCAGTCTTTCCGTGGAATCTGCGATGAGGCATTCCTTGTTGCTGGCCTCCGTCGAGAACGATTGCTACGCGGTCGCCTTCATCGTAATCATGTATGACGCGACTGATGTTCAGACGACCTCTTTGGTGGCGCCCTCTACTCAATATGGAACGTGTTCCCTGGCGTTGACCCTTGGATTTCTTCATGGTTATCGCACTCCACTCATACTGTCATTGACCTTCCGAGCAACTTGGCGACCTACCCGCCCCATATAAGCACCGCGATGTCTTAATCAGCATGAATATCGGCAACATCAAGCCATTCGACCGTACATTTTGCCTTGATTAGCGAGGCAATCGATGGCTGAGTTCTTCCGCCATCCCCGTGTACGGTTTCTTTAACATACGTACCAGATTCACACCTGAGACTAAATTCACCAATCATAAGATTTTCATCAACAACTTCAATTGACGGATTGTTTGTTTCGAGAACTTTTCTTTTCCTAATTTTGTCAGCTCGCCTATGGGCAACTCTTTCTGGGGTTCTTTGGGCAAGGGTGCAACCCTGTAATTTTTGCATAATTTCCATTACAAAGTCTTTGTCGGGCAAAGGAAGAGTTGGTTCTTTTTCAGAAGACAATCTTTCGATAAGTACTTCTTTTGTTCCAGATTTTGCCAACCCCTTTTCCTCACACAAAGCAACTAATTCTGCTTTTTTCATTGATGAATAATCGATTTCCGTAGTCGTGTTTAAGTCCCTATCTCCGTTGTTGGAATAGTATTTTTTGCGTCGTGAATTCCTTTGCCGATTATCTTTTGGAACCTCCAATATTTGTGTCAATTCATCCAACTCATTTTGTGTTAGTGGCTCGATTTTATACTTGATTGTATATGATTTTTCTGCAGGTGTATCCTTCACCCTGACAACTTCACTACGGTTGGAAGGTCTCATTGAATTGACCTCAATTCTTCCTGCTGCATTTTTGTTAATAATATCCATTATCTCATTGCAGTCGACTTCCCTGACCTTCGGATTTTTGAATTCAATAACAAATGGTCTTCCTCTGCCTAAACACCTTACATCAATATCTTCACGGCCCATGCCGTGGAACGAGTGTTCCTTGCTTCCAAAAATCTCTAGAAGAGGGTCGCCAATCAAACCCTGAACCGAACTTGTATACTGCATTCCAGTATTGTCACACTTTTGACAACCTCTACCTTTGCATGATTTACAAGGCCATTTGGTTTGAGGAATCCCTCGCTCGAGTTTTAGGTACCTTCCATAGAAATATTGGGACCTTACGTCCAACTCAACGGTGAGGGTTAGAACGTCCACAATAGCCAATATCTCGGGTTTGTCAATGACCATTTTCATGTCGAAACCACTTTCCTTCAAGTGTTTTGCAATCTCTTCTACTAAAGATGATTTAAGTGGGGTTGAATTAGCTGCGCCATACCTCTTTCTCATATGGTCTTCAGCCTCTGTCTGATCTTTAGGAATCCTCGAGCCAAGTTGCAGTCTGGAGCACTCTTTATCTCCAACCGATTCTATAATTAACTCAGATATTAGTGGAATTTCTTCAAACAGGTTTTCACAAAATGGGCATAATGGCTCTTCTTCTCTGATTTTTTTTAGGGTTGAATCAGCTGTTGTAACATCGTTTCTGATTTCAATTCCAGATTCTAAGATTGTCTGGCTAAACCTTTTCTTTCCACCGATTCTCCCTAAACAATGATCACAAGTTCCTAATTTTACTAAATGCTTTAATCCTGCTGGAGAAGGTGCTGAGGGTATTTCTTCCTCATTTATTTGTAATTGATAATCATCATCCCAATCGGGTTCAGACATCACTTTTGACTGGTCTATTTCTTCATCCCATAGAGAATAATCAGTTGAACCAAAGCCAACGTTGGCATAGGAAGTCCAATCTTCTTCATTTTGAGTGTCTTTAGATTCTTCTTCAGTCATTTAATCACCATCCCAAGTAGGGGCCAACCCCTTACTGGAACAGTTTGCGGGAAGACCACGCATTCAAAACTTCTTCCATCCAAAATACGAGTATTCAATAACCATGGACTCAGGATAAATTCCATGGCAGGTGAGCCGATAGAGGTTGGACAGTATGTTTCACTTGCTCGAAAGGCTTTGGTTAACGAACCTTATTTGGCGAATGCCGCAATCATCGGAGAATTGACAAAATTAACACTTGCTCGTTCCGGACATTCCTACTTTACGCTTACAGATGAACAAGGCTCAATTGATTGTGTTTTATTCGGAGGGAACACATCGTTCGATTCTCAGAAAATCGAGGTGGGTATGAATGTAGTTGCCTTGGGTGGTATCGATGTTTATGTTAAAACTGGAAGAATGCAGTTTAAGGCCGCCCGAATACAACCCGTGCAGAACATTGGCGAAATGGAAAAAGCACGGAGGGAATTAATCGAAAAATGGCGTAAAGATGGAACTATGGATAGGCCACGATTACCCATTCCCCAGATACCCAAAAAATTGCATATAATCACCGGTGGTGGAAGTGCAGCACTTTCAGACATGCAGAGGCTAATAAATGACAGGTGGGCCAATTTTTCGTACACCATTATTCCTGTTTTAGTTCAAGGAATCGGAGCTCCAGAAGAGATTGTGCAAGCGATAAATTACGCAGGAAAACATGCTGATCTGATAATTGTTGGCAGAGGCGGGGGGTCGCCTGAGGACTTATGGTCGTTCAATTTAGAAACTGTTTGTCAAGCAATAATCGACTGTCCTGTGCCTGTTGTAAGTGCTGTAGGACATGAATCTGACCTACTTGTATCAGACCTAATCGCTGACATTAGAGCATCAACACCGTCCAATGCTGTCGAAAGAGTAATTCCAATCAAGGATGAATTGTTAGATGAAATATCGCAAACTGGGGACAGGCTTGATTTTGCAATTGACAACTTATTCATCAAGAAAAATGAAGCCATCAGGACAATGGTATTGAGACTCAGCACTGCTCCAATGAAAGGAATTTCCAATGCGAAACTGAGAATTTCTAGGATGAACTCAAAGATGAATAATGCCGTTGATAGGCAAATATTGTATAAAAAAAATCGATTGATAACCATTAATTCAATTCTAACATCTACCAATCCAGAAAGAGTTCTCGATAGAGGATATTCAATGGCCCTTAATCAAAATGGTAGACCAATTACTACAGTCGCTGGATTGAAGGAAGGAGACTCTCTGACCGTAGTACTCAGAGACGGTAAAGTAACTACCGAGGTGAAAAAATGACGTACGCTGAAGCAATGAAAAGATTGGAAGAAATTGTCGCCGCATTAGAGGCTGGCGGAACAGATTTAGACGAGACACTGAAACTATTCGAAGAAGGTTCAAATCTACTAAAAGAGTGTCAAAAAGAGTTGGCCTCTGCTGAAGGTAAAATCGAAACTTTGCGCTTGGAGGACATTGAGTGAATCGAAAAATTGCAAACCTGCAACGCAAAATTGCTAGGCTTGCAGCTGATTGGCGAGATCCACATGACCAAAAATCATGGTCTGAAAAAGACATTGTAAAACAAATAGATATCAGCGACGATGGTGAAGTTACTATTACTCTGAAACCAACTAGACCACACTGTCCTTGTTGCCTACTTGACTTTGATAATTTTAGAACTAAATTGCTCGAAACAAAAGGAGTTAGTTTCGCTACCCTCAATGTAGTAGACGTACCCGCAAGTGACCGCTGGACTAGAACACTGAATAGATGAAGTGACCACAATGAC
>Ga0255778_10000039_pt1 | contig 116106 bp, 90 predicted proteins | sample 071ome_31_FD_179976 | JGI IMG/M metagenome (GOLD analysis project Ga0255778, IMG submission 179976) | Coastal salt marsh microbial communities from the Groves Creek Marsh, Skidaway Island, Georgia - 071405CT metaG (version 2) | ecosystem: Environmental > Aquatic > Marine > Intertidal zone >...
GTCCTAAGACACCGAACCGCGGTCGCGCCGATGACGAGCGAACGCCCCGCCCGTCGTCGGCTTGTAATCATACACACACACACACGCACACGCGTCGTTCGCGACCGCGCCTCGTTCGACGACGACGACGTCCGCGAAGGTTCGCGACCGACGACGCGAAAAGACGAGCAAAGAAGAGGGTAAGTGGGTGGAGAACACCAACCGACGCGCGACCGACCGATGCGCCACGCTGGCACCGCGACCGGGACCGGGGTGGCGACCGCGCGGGCGAAGCCGTTTTCACCCTACACAAAATACGAAATGACGATTCATGAACCATACATAAAAATACGACCGAAATGACCGACCGATCTTCAGTGATTGAGTGCTTCAATCTTCTTCAAAAAAAACTCCTCGATCGATTGAGATTTTCACCCGATCGAGATTTTCACCCGATCGAGATTTTCACCCGATTGAGATTTTCACCCGATCGATCGATCGATTGAGATTTTCACGTCGATCTCGATCGATCGCGGTCGTCCCTCCGTTCGTCTCCGTTCGTCTCCGGCGAATCGACGGGGCTCTTCTGGGAAAAAATGTTTTATTTCCACGGGGTCGTGACTCGTCGAATAGACGCTACAGTACCGTGACGCGCTACTCTCGATGACGGATGACATCGGACGGATGGATGGATGACGGATGACGGACGACACGGATGACGTTTGGATGATGGATGACGCGCCAGACGACGGACGACGGACGCGTCGGCCGGGCGACGGACGACGCGCGCGCGGATCGCGGATCGCGGATCGCGCGCGTCTGTGTTCACCGATCGGGACGGACGGACGGACGGGCGTCGAGCGGGGACGACGGACGGCGGGGCGAGAGGATCGGACACGTCGTCGATCCGTAACCGACAGCCAGCGTCGCGACCGACCTGCCTGGCGAGTGCGTTCGAGGCGTCGGGCGGGCGACGGAAGCGACGGCGCGATACGCGTGAACGCGCGTGAGTGCGCGTGCGCGTATCGCGCGCGTCTGTGTACGCGTAGATACGACGACGAGAGGGCGAGGGATGACGACGCCCGGCGCGAAGTCTCCCGTGGACGCGCTGGGCGAGCGGGTGACCAGGCTGTCGGTGCGCAGACGCGAGGAGGAACGCGCGGCGGCGGAGGCGGAGGCGGAGGCGGCGGAGGCGCGGAAGAGAGGGATTCAAATCGTTGGGGATTCGCGCGCTGAGGGTGTGGTGGAGGATAGCGCGAGGGCAGTGTACGACGAGGATGAGCTGTTTACCGCAAACTCGACGGAGGGGTCGTTGCGGGGCGGAAACGCGCACCTAGGCGGCGACGCGTCGCTGCCGAGAGTGGATTCTTTTGAGGGGGAGCTGAAATTTCCCTCCGTGTTGCCTTCGGCGGATGAGGAAAGTCTAGCGAAGGAAGAGGCGGTGGGAAGACGACCGCCGGCGCCGGGGAAGACGCGGGTGTGGTTGGAAGACGGTTCGGCGGCGGGCGACGGCGGAAGCGGGAGCACGAGCCCGATGCAAATTGACGACGAGTCGTCGAGAAGAGCTTCTCAGGAAATTTTATTAAAATCACCGAGGCGAAATGGATCGATGACGTTCATGCCGACGGGTGCGAATCACAGGGCGCTGTTGGTGGCGTCGTCGACGGCTGTGAAGCCGCGCGCGAGACGACTGGATGTGGATGGAGGTTCGCCGTCGAGGTGCGAGTCACCGACAGAAAAGTTGGGAGATGGAACGGCGATGATGACGAATTCAGCCGAAGCCAAGACGCCGCCGTTCAGCAGGACTTCGAGCAATTTGTCCAATATTTCCCTTCCGTCCGCTTTTAGCCCGGTGTCAAGACCGATCTCGAGGAACACGTCAAAGGGTGATTTGGAAGAATGACGCGCGCGCGCACGCACACTGATTATGTAAATAGTTGAACAATCTGGCATCTGCGTTTCATTACTGTTTCTAATTTTATAAAGAATGTCTTTACGCGCTCGGCGACTCTCGTCTACTGAATGAAAGTGCAAATTCTACATGAATGCGGTCGCGGCACGCAGCCCCACGAAACGCACGTGTCCTCGAGCCCGCGCGGACACCTCTCGAGTCGCGCGCGTCTTGACGCGAACGCCTCGCTCGCGAACACCCACCACGGACGCAGAAACAGTCTCGCTCGCCCTATCCTTCTTCACCTCAAACTTGTCCGCTGCGACGTGCACATTCTTCACGGCGCGGCCGGAAATGTCACCGACGCTCTTCTCCCATTCCGGATCCCAAGACACCGCCTCGGGCGTGGAGCACGCGATGGACTTGCCAAAGGGGCAGGTTGCGTACGCACAGTCACCGTTTTCGTGGCCGGTGACAAAGTGCTCCTCAAAGATGGACCGAAGCAAGTAGTACTCCTTCGTCGTCGGCGGATGGAGCGGGAAGCGCTCGGCGCGACGCGCAAACTCCTCGTCAGAAACTTCGAGTTCCGCGTGCGCAGCCAAACCATCGACCCAATCGTAGCCAACACCATCACTAAATTGTTCCTTTTGACGCCAAAGCACTTCTTCCGGAAGGTACTTGTCCTCCGTGTCGAAAGCCTTGCGGAGAACATACTTTTCAAGAATCGGGCGACCATCCGCATCCTTCTTGCTGACGTCAATCATCTTATCCTCCGGTCGCATGTTCATCGCGAGATCGATGACTTGCTGCGACAGGAGCGGGGTGCGAACTTCGATACCCCAGCTCATGGTGGACTTGTTGGCGCGCAAGACGTCCCACTGGTGCAGTCGCATCGTCTTGCGGCGGCACTCGGCGTGAAACTCGGCAGGGTTTGGCGCCTTGTGGAAGTACAAGTAACCCCCAAAGAGTTCATCCGCGCCTTCGCCCGAAAGAACCATCTTGAAGCCCAAAGACTTGATGTGACGGCTGAGCAAGTACATGGGCACAGAAGCGCGAACTTGCTCAAAGGTTTCGAGATGCCAGATGACATCCGGGAGGGCGTCGAGCGCCTCCTCCGGGGTGAAGTGCACCTCGTGGTGAACTGTGCCAAGTTGCTCAGCCACCTTGCGAGCGGCAACCAGATCCGGCGCCCCCTTGATACCGATGGAGAACGAGTGCACGGGCTCATCTGCACCGTACGTGTTCTTGGCCAACTTGCGCTGGCGAACCGCAATGGAGGTGATCAGGGACGAGTCGAGGCCCCCGGAGAGGAGCACGGCATAGGGTACGTCCGCCATCAAACGCTTGGTCACGGCGTCAACGATGCACTCGCGAAGCTCAACCAAGTCAGCCGGCTTGGTCGGAACATAACTTTCGTCCACGATCCACTTTGGGTCGTACCACCGCGTGATGGTGGCTGGTTCATCCCCTCTCTTGACGTACACGTGCCCCGGAGGGAAGATTTCATAGTTGGCCACCCCCGGGTCGTCGTGAAGCGTCTTCATCTCACTACTGAACCACACGCTTCCGTCCTTCCCGTTCGCCATATACATCGGAATCTTACCCATGTGATCTCTCGCCGCAACGATGACATCATTCTTGCGGTCTTCAATCACAAATGCAAACATCCCGTCGAGCTCTCTCACAAACTCCACCCCGAGCTCCTCGTACAGGTGTCCGATGACTTGACAATCGCTCTTATTCTCGCTCACGATGCCGTACTTTTCCCTCAACTCGGCGTGGTTATAAATTTCACCATTCGCGATAAACGCCGTCGTTTTCGTCGCATCCGTAAACAGCGGTTGATCCCCGCTCTTCCCCGGCGCCACGATGCTCAGGCGCTTGTGCACCATGAAGGTTTGCCTACCCTCGCCATCGATTCGCGTCTCCATGCCGTACGAATCCGGTCCTCGGTGTCGCAAGCGCTTGGCCAGTTGGTACACGCGCTGGCGGTTTTTCCGCGAGTCCCCCGTCAATCGCAGCACGCTAAAGATTCCGCACATCTCGACGGTGGTTCGCGTATCGAATCAAAAAGACGATGCGATGCGGTGTCGACGCGCCGCCGTCCCCGCGCTTTTTATCCAGAGGAGCGGATGCCGATGAGCGGATCCTTTTCGACGACGGCGCGCGTTCGGTTCGGTTCGGTTCGGTTCGCTCCGACGACGAATCCGTGCCCGCGATGGTCGAGATCCGATTCGACGAGATCCCGCGGTGTCGTCGACGACTGGCGCGACGACCGGCGCGACGACGATCGACGGTAGACGCACGACGCGTCGCGCGCGCATCCAGGGCTGGGGGGTCCTTTCGTATTGGAAGAGAAATGTGACCGTGAGTGGAGATTTTGGAATACAGGGGAAGGAACGTGTGGGTGTTTCGGGCGGTTCGTGACTCGTGAAATGCAGACATTGACCCTAATTTTTGGGGGGGGGGGTGATTTGTGTTTACATTGAGATTTTTTGTTGATCATATGTGTAGCTGCATCCACATGCGCGGATGGCGTCGCGCGCGTTCGGATGGGAACGAGTGGACGTTCGGATCACATCGCGCGCCGTGGTGGGATGAGAGGGTAAAACTACATTCGTTTTCCGTGCGTTTACAGCCGCACGAGGAGTTTTTTGCGACCTATGGCGTCGGGATCGTCGGTGAGGAGACGGGTCGGGAGGTCTCGGAGCGGAACGTCGGAGAGAGCCGAAACGGGATTGGAGACGACGTTTCGGCGAATCAAATCGGAGACTTGGTCGAGCATGGCACGACGGCCGGCACCAGCGTTTTCGTGCGCGTCGCGTTCGAGCCAACGGGTGAGCCAGAAGCCTCGGAGGGTGATGTCCTTGAAGATGAAGGCGCCAGTGGGTACGACGAGCGGTTGCTTGCTCATGCCTCCATACGTCACCATGACAGATGATGCGTTCGGTTGGAGCAATCTGAGCATGGTTTGCGCGCTGTAACCACTGACTGCGTTGAAACCACACCGCGCCTTGGCGGCGAGCTCGCGGGTTTTGGCGTCTAGACGCAACATTTTACCCTCTACGTCTGGGAGGACGACGTCAGCGCCGGCGGCGCGTAGGGCTTCAAACGTCGCCTCTGTCTCTACTTCGTCCGGTCGAGGACGACACATCGCTATGGTTTTTATGCCTCTATCTTTCGCAATCTGTAATAGCGCCCGTCCCACCCCCGAGGTGGCTGCATTGAGCACCACGGTCTCTCCCTCTCTGATATCGCTGTCCTCGAGCAGACGATACGCGGTGCACGGATTCACCGTGAGCATCGCCGCCTCGTGCACTGGAATGTCCCTACCGATCACGTCAAAACTGCTCGCTACGTCGATAACCTCCCTTCGCCACGTGCCCTGCGCGTACGATCGGTTCGGCACGACCCTATCGCCAATCGCGAATGCCCCCGCAGCGTCGCTCCCAACGCTAATCACCTCCCCCACGCCCTCGTTACCGCCGACGGCGGGCAACTCCCGCGGGACCGGATACTTGCCCTCGATTATGTTCAAATCAGACGGGTTCACCGGCGCCGCGAGCATCCGAACGGCTATCTCGTTCGGTGCAACGGCATCGAGAGCTGAGCGCAACGGTATCGAAGCAATCTTCAACACGCGCCCCGGCTCCCCGCGCTCCTCGTACGTCGCCGCCTCAGTGTGCGCGAGACGGGCGCATAAATTCTTCGTCCATGTCCGCCTCGCGCGCGCGGCTGCGCTCAGCGCCCGGGAGGTCATGTCTTCCGCGCGCCAACCTCTGACACACCGCGCGCCAGTCGTCGCCGCAAGTCGAAAATGGCGTCGACTCCCGCACTCGAGAGCGAGGCAGAGGCGTCCAAGACGTACTGTCACGCGTGTGAAAAGGCGTACTCCAAGTATTCGTGTCCCAAGTGCGGCTCCAAGCTCTGTTCGTTGGAGTGTTACGAGCGACACAACGATGGACGGTGTCGAAGCACTTTTCACGAGGACAATTTAGCGGACGCCATGCGAGGTCTCACGGCGACGGAGGACACGCGGAAGGCGATGATGGAGACTTTAAGGCGTCGCGCAGCGGAGGACGGCGTGCTGGATCTCGGAATGAGCGGGGATGACAAAGAAGAGGGCGACGAAGAAGAGGGCGCGGAGGATGAGGACGCCGGAGAGCGCTGCGTGCTGAGCGAGGCGAGCCTCGAGAGGTTACGTTTGGGAGACGAACTCGATCTTTCCATGTTAAACGAAGAAGAGAGGGCGATGTTTGAGCGCGCGTGCGCGAGCGGTGAGCTCATCGAGCCCTGGATGCCGTGGTGGGAATTAGAAGAAGCGAGTCAAACGCGCGTCGGCGCGAGAGGGGCGAGAGCCGTCGCAGAGCTGAGCGAGATGCCGACCGCGTCGACGTCGACATCCGGTGCGATACCACCGCTCGCGAGTGAAAACGAACTCTTGGATCCGTTCGAGGCGTTGTGTCAAGGTAAAGACCCACCGGAAGTCCTTCGATGGCACTGCGTCAACGCCCTCGCCGCATACGCGCTCGTCAAGCGCGTGTTCAACGGCGACTGGTCAGACGAGGAAGCCGAAGCCTCGGCGATGCTCCTCTACACATCCGTTGTGTTATCATCTCGAACGCCCATAGCGGACGTTCAGTGCGCGTCGAGCGCGTTACACGACGTCATCCGCCGAGCCGCCGCTTCGCCGCCCGGCGCCGCTCCAGTCCCTCCGCCCGCCGCGCTCACCACCTCCGTCACCACCGACGCCGCCAAGCTCTTCTCCGGCGGTCCATCATCCACGGTACGAGCCTTTCTCGACCTCATCCGCGTCTTCAACGCGGCGAGAGACCGAAAGCCTCCTTTACCCAAGGACGCGCGCGCGTCCGCGTCCGCCGCCGAGCGCAAGTGCCGCTACCTCGCCTCTTACCTCGCCTCCGCCCTCATCGACCGCGACGGCGTCGCGACCGACGTCACAAATCGTCTTCGCGGTCTCGTCGACGAGCACCGCGCCGTCGTCGACGCAGACAACGTCTCGCGCGTCGCCGACGCCGACGCCGACGCGCAACCACACATCTAGCCACGTGTCCACTTTCACCTCCTGACCTCCAGATCAACACGTACTCTAGCTCTCCATAACCCCGTGTAGACGTGGAAGATGAACGATTTAGTACAAACCACTCGATTGTAAAATGCACGCACACAACGGATATGTTCGTTTCATGGGTCACGACTCGTCATGTAGGGCACCCTCCTGGTCCCGACGCACGCACGACCGCGCGGGCCGCGGGATGCGGTTCATGAAATATCTATGTGTGTAAACAGTCAGTAACACTACTAGTATGGATCCACGCGACGACCGGCCATGGTGTTCGACGATCGGCAGTGCGCGACGGGTGAAGAGCACGGCGCGGCCGAAAACTATGCTCGGAAGAAAGATGAGCCGTAAGGCGCTCGTGATCGCGATGGCGGTCGCGGCGATCGCGGCGTTGTTCACGGGAGTGGCAGCCATGCACGATGACCCGGTGAACACGGGGGAGTTTGACTCTGCCCCGGCGGGTAGCCAGCTGTGCACGGGCGTGCCCGACACGTTCGGTCCGGACATGAACTGCCCGAGTGGTATCAGCGGTTGTAGTCTCACTGGCTCCTCCATTTGCGACAGGTACACCTGGGAGTTCGACAACTACGTCTACCTCGAAGAGGATGGAATGCCGTACTTGCCGGCGCCGTTCACCGGCATCCCGCGCGTGGACATCTCTACGAACGAAGAGTTCAAAGGTCAGATGGACTTTTCTTCGGCGTATATGGGAGCCATCGCGGGACAGTTGCTCCCCGGTCTCGTCATCGCCGTTCTCTTGTTCTTGTCCATGATCTTGTGCCTGTTCTTTTACATTCTCTCGAGCTGCTGCAAGTGCCTCGGGTGCTGCAAGTGCTGCTTCCGTCCGACGCCGTACACGCGTAAGGCGTTGCACGTGGCCAAGGGTATCCAACTTCTCTTCGTCATGCTCTGCTTTTGCGGCTGCGTCATCATTTTCGTCAAGTCTCCGGATCTTGGCGACGGCATTCGCGACATCACCAACGGCTTGTTGGACTCGACGGAGGCGTTGCTCAACGATGTGGAGGACATCAGCGACGCTATCGGCAGTCTCGAAGGCGGTAGCAGTGGCAGTGGCGCTTCGAGCGAGCTCACAGGTGGTTTCACCGATTTAGAAACTTCCTCTGAAAGTGTCAGGACAACGATAAAAGATTTTAGAAGCTCTATCGACGGCGCGGTGGAGAAGATCAACCTCGGAGCGGACATCACCGCCGGCATCCTTCTCGGTGTCGCTTTCATCACCATGGCGTTGTCCATCCTCAACTTTTGGCGTCTACTCATTCTCTTCTCCGTCTTGACGTCGATCATTCTTGTGCTGACGTGGATTGTCGTCGGTTTCATGGCAGCCATCGGCGTCTTCCTCCAAGACTTCTGCTTCACCATCGACCAGTACCTCATCAACCCGGAGTCTGTCGAGATTTCCAAGGAAATTCCGTGCCCGGATCCCGAGAGCGTGATCGATTTCGGTGATGCTTTCCGTAAGCAAATCCGCGATTCGATCAACGTGGTCAACGACGGCGTCTACAATGACAATGTCGGTGGCGGTTCAAACGACTACATTTGCGCCACCTATGAAGGACAAACCATCGGAGACTTGTGCGGTAGCGCTACTGACATTGCAACGACGACCTTCGTGTCGCCGCTTTGGGACGATCCGTACTCCAACTACGTGTGCAAGAACTACCATAACGGCAACCTCGGTTCGTCTTACACTGCCTCTACCACCGTCTACCCGAAGTGGGACTGCGGCGCGAACGGTTACAAAGACTACAGTGTCCCTACTGGTGCCGCTGCAGGAGACACTTTCGCTCAGTATGGCTCTACACCGACGAGCAACTCTGTCGCTCCCGAAGATGCATCCACCACTTACGCGTCGCTCTTCACTGCCGGCTCCGCTGAGGCAAAGAACCTCAACGATCTCACCAAACTCAACGCAGTCATTCCAAAGTTCGAAGACATTCTCCAGTGCGGCTTCATCCGCGACACGTTCGAGTCCATCCAGTCGGGCTGCCACGGCACCGCCGACGCCGTCATCATGTTGTGGAACGGTTTCATCGTCACCGCTGTCGGTTACTTGTGCTTGTGGATCACCATGCTCGTCACCATCGGTCGCATGTCCAACTCGGATTTGATGATCGACGGCGGTCACTTTGACGCCAAAAAGGCGGGCTTGATCTAATCTTCCGAGTCGCGCAATAAGCTATATCTTTATCAAGACTTTAAAATCTAGTAGACGTGATCGCACGCGACGCGCGAGCGTCGTCATCGCGGTCAAGTCTAAATCAGATTCATACCAAACGCATAACTTTTAATTAAAATTTTTGTCATGAAAAACCATTGAAAAGTTGCGGGAAAAATGTACGTACATCTTCGTCGTCGTCGCCGTTACACGCTGCTACTTGTGCTAATAAAAACAAATCCTTCCTCACTTTTTCCTCGCGAGCTTCACCTTTGACTCTGCGCTCTTCTTCGCCAACGCCACGCGTCGCTCGAACGCCTCTGGATTAAACGGAATCATCCCCTCTGGCAGCGTCGCGTCCGGCGGCTTGCTCAGCGCTCTCGGCGGCATGTCCATGCGCACCAACCTCGCCTCATCGAACGCGTGTTCACTCCCCGGAAACACCCGCAGCTTCCGCATCATTTCTCTACTACTCGAACATTTCGGCAACATTCTCTCCACAGCCTTTCTCAGCACCCACGTCGGGTCTCTATCGAACATGTCTCTCGCCGTGCGCGTCACCAGTCCCCCGACGTACCCGGTGTGTCTGTGGTACAGCTTTTTCTTCAATTTATCCCCCGTCATCGCCACCTCACCCGCGTTGACGACGACGACGACGTCCCCGCACCCGCTCCCCGGGGTGTACGTCGGTTTATCCTTCCCTTGCAGCGCAACGGCGACGCGAGACGCTAACCGGCCGAGGACTTCACCCTTGGCATCGACGAGTCGGTACCGCAAGCCCTCGAGCGCGCGCACGTTTCGCACCGTGGACGACATGACGTCCCGTCGTTCGTCCGGCGATGAAAGAGACGGGAAGGATCAAGGGTGGACGACGTGCGTGCCGGTGTTCGCGCGTGCGTCGTGCTCGCCCCCGCGCGCGCGTCTCTGAAGGACTCAGCAGAGCGACCCGTCGTCGTCGCGGGGCGTGAAACGCGACACCCCAAACCCCTCGATCGATCGACTGATTTTCACTCATCGGTGGTTTTTTCGTATTAAAAAAGTCGAGCGATCGACGGTTTTAGCGTTTCTTCGGTTAGCCTTTCTTCGGCGACATCGCCTCCTTGGAGGGATCCAGGTTCAACCTCCATGGATGAAAACGCAGGTTCGACGCGATCGATCGTGGGAAAATCGGCTTTGAATGGAAACGAAAACTTGATGTTTTTACAAAAAAACAACAATATGGTCGTGGTTCGACGGAATCGATCGGTTAAAATCATCGATGCGCGCGCGTGTGTCATGGATTATTTTCCCCTTTGCGTAGTCGACCGAGAGTGGTACGGCGCGGAAGGTCGGCGTGCACTCACTCGGTCGACGTCGACGCGTGCGCGCCCAAAGTGCGCGACGCGCGAGACGCTCGACGAGACTCGGATCTCGCGATGACGGCGGGGATGGCCGCAACGAGGTCGTCCGCGACTTTGGCGACGACGCGCGCGTTCGGGAGACGCGCGAGGTGCGCGCGTGCGACGACGACGACGCGTGGACGACGACGCGTGGAGACTCGAGCGGATGGAACCGAGTCGTCGTCCGCGGGCGCTGACGCGACGATGGCGACGACGCCGGCGGCGACGGCGGCGACGGTCAAGTCTGTCGTGCCCTTTGTCGAGGCGGAGAGCTCGGTGGAGGTGGCGGAGGACGATTACCGGGGCACGCTGAGGTTGTTTTTGGACAGCGCCGACGCGGATACGTACGACGCGTGGTTGCCGACGGGTATGTTTACCGGCGTGACGACGAATCCTGCGATTCTCGAGAGAGATGGGGTGGAGTGTAGCGTCGAGGCGTTGAGTGCGTTGGCGAGGAACGCGCTCGAGTTTGATGCGGTGGAGGAGTTCCAGGTGCAAACGTGGGGAGAGGATAGCGACGAAATGTGGAAAAACGGAATCGCATTGGCGAGGCAGGACCCGGAGCGGTTGGTAGTGAAGGTTCCGGCGACCCTGGAGGGTATCAAGGCGGCGAACGCGTTGGTGTGTGATGGTGTGAGAGTGACAATCACGGCTGCTTACGCACCGCATCAGGTGCTCGTTGCGGCGTCCATTGGGGCGAACTACGTGGCGCCGTATTTGGGGCGCATGAACGACGCCGGACGCGACGGAATGGGTACGATTATTTCCATGCAAGAGACTGTGGATGAACTCGAAAGCGATATGCGAGTGCTCGTGGCGAGCGTGCGCACCGCGGCGGAGGTTTCAAAGCTCGCGGCAAAGGGTTGCGATACGTTCACGATTGGCGAGAAGGTGGCGGCGGAGATGTTCGCCGATCCCCTCACCACGCAAGCCGCGCTCGATTTTGAAAGCGCAGCCAAGCGCATGGCGCCGGCGAAACCGAAGAAGAAGGAGGAAGTTCCAGTCGAGGAACCGGTCGTGGAGGAACCGGAAGAGGATGTATCGGAGGCGGAGGAAATCTCTACGCAGGAGAGCGAGCAAGCAGAAGAATAAAAAAAAGCCAAGCACAGCACAGCAATACACACATCTAGAAATACAAAACCAACTACTTTGCGTACTCTGCGAGTATACCGCGTGCAACCATGACGGGCACTTCCACCGCCAACCAAGGCGCTAATGCGAGACACATCACGTGCGCTGTTCCGAAATGCGGCACATTCTTTGCCTATAAGGGCTTGAAATGAATTTGTCAAACAAATTTGTCAAACAAATTTGTCCTCTGCTGTACAGCTTCGTCCCTTGTTTGCGCGCACGTAACCGATGACCGCGAGATACTCCTCTCGCAAACGCGCCGCTCATCGCGCGCCATCTCGAGGAGTCGCGGAGACGGTGAGAAGGGGGATCTTTTTCACTGGGCTGAGCGTGCCAGTGTCCTAAGACTCCATGCGGGGAGACTCGAGGCGCTGAAGCTCGCTCCGCCGAGGCTCACTCTGCAGAGAGGAACAGCAGAGCGCCTCCACTGGGCGACGCACCGACCGGTCACGGTGCAATGTCGCAGGACACGGCCTCACCGTCGAGCGCAACAAAGCCGGTGGAGAAGAATCCCTCGGTCGGGTGACAGAAGAGCGCGCTCTCGCGCGCGCTGTACGCCGCTTTCGGCTCGAGACACGCGGCGCAAAGACGGGAACGGATGCTGGCGAAGACACGTGACGCCATCGATGGAAAGACGAATGCGGCGGATACGACAAAGACGTGATTATATTCGTTCATCATTGGCTGATTACTCGCGGCGATGCGATCGTTACCCCGAAGCGCACGTAAACTTTTGTTGTAACTTTGTATTCTTTTGGCTCGAGACGCGCGCACCGCATCACGGCTTCTTTTCGATCCGTGGCTCCCCCGCGGCTAAACCAGTATTAAACGATGATTCAACGTTTCGATTTTTTCGCAAGGCGAGCTCGAGCTTGTTCAGCGCTTGGAACACTTCGTGTTCGGATGGAAGCACAGAGCGAGAACCGAGCCACAGCGCCCGCCTCTCTACGCTAAACATAGCTTCGTTTTGCCAGTACGGTCCATGAGACGGTTCCTTTAGCCGACTAGCTCGTAGCTGAGTGCGATGAGTGCACATTTCGTCATCGCTGCTATATTCTGGCAGATATTTGCCTGGAGTCGCACCTGAATCGTCGCTACTGCACTCGCTCGTATCGTCGATATTGGATGACGAGAGTTCATTCATCAACTGCGATAAAGGACACGGGAAATCGAATGATTCCGGCTTGATTTCCCGCGAACTCACTGCTTTTATTGGACTGAACGTTTCGTCGCATCTGTAGTAGTCTTCCGTGGAAGGAGAGGGTGCCGACGCGCGACGCGAGTCGAGTTCACGATTTTTCCAGGATGCCGTGCAAATGTCCACACACTGATTTGATTCGAACGCTCGCTTGCTCTCGCTCGACGACTGGCTGCTAGATCGAGTATACGTGTCGCGTGCATCACTCATGACTACGATGATGACGTTGTCTGGTGACCAGATGACGCGTCGCTGTGCGGCGAGCCCGCGAAGCCTCAAGCGTTTACATGCGTTTGAGCGAAATATCTTTCACTATTCCATATGCACTATCTATCGGAATTAAACTATGATGAGAAGCATCAATGTGAGTCTGACGGTATCTCAAATCTTGAGAGCGCGATGTGCGCTTAAATTTTCACGGGTCCCCGCTCGTCTATGAGAAATCTTGACGGTACCAAGGAGACGTCCTCGAGAGCTTCGTGAACGAGATTCACGTAATAGACGGAACCGATTGTGTTTCGCTTGACTTGACGCATCGTGCTGAGATTTTGATAATGAATATCATCTTGTAGCTTGAAAACTTCTCCGATGGTCGCCGTCTTGACGATAACCGCCTTGACGCGAGACAAGGGAACTGCGCCGGGTAAACCTTGCGTCGCCGCAATCATGGAACGCTTCGTGTCCAACGTTTTCTGAAGTAGATCGTCGACATCGACTTTTGCGCCCATCGCTTTAGAAGACTTGGCAACGTTCTTAGCAAAGTTAACCATCTCTTTGGAGTAATGCGTCCTCGGCTTGGGCTCAACAGCCTTGATCTTCTTCTGACGCTTCTTCGGCTTGGCGGGCAGCGCTGTGTCGGCGAGCATCGTGAGCTGTTCAGCCAGCTCCATATCGATTTCCGAAGTCGTAAAGCTGCCTTCGTTTGACTCTTCCGCCAAATCTGCCAGGCTTCGTTTGCCACTGTCGCTTTTACGTTCGAATCTTTGCGTCGCTCGGTTCGCCTTGCCCAAGCCCTCGCGAGCGGCTGGCGCCCCGGCAGCTTCGTACAGGTCAGACAGCGCACGAACCGGTCGCTTCGAGTTCGCAAGTCTATTGCGTTCGATGACATCCTTGTACAAACTAACCTTGACGGGCGGAGCCTTGGGTTCGATGGACGGCGACGCGTTGCTCGCCGTTTGCTTCTTGGTCTTGCGCAGCTTCTTCTGCAAGAGATCATATTCCTCTGTACTGTAACTTTTCTTCGCGTCAAGCGAGATCGCCTTCATCGGTGGAGCGTCACCCTTCGCGGGCGTCCTACCATTTTTCGTCTGACTGCTCGCCTTTTTATCCTCCGTCGCCTTGGGCTTCTCTGGTTTCTCCTTGCGCTTGCGCGCCGGCTTTGGCTTGCGCTCAGGTTCCTCGATCTCCACGTTCTCTGACTCCACCACAACCCGTTTATTCATGTACTTTCGCAGTTCATCCGACATGATCGCATCCACAGGCATCCTCAACAGCAAAAGTTCGCGTCCACCCTTCAAATCAATCTGCCAAGGCTTCGTCGTCGTCAACGCTTGAATTATCTCGCTATCCGGGAGCAAGATTGTCCCCCACAGAAGCTCCACCCCAGAGTCCCGTTTCCCAGCCAAACGCGCGCAAAACTCCTCCACACTCTCGCCATCATACACCGGTACCGGTGAAGGGTCGTAATCCCCGAACCACGTCGATCCATCCCCGGAACTCGACGCCGTCCCGCCTCGGTTTCCGCGTCTCCTCGTCGCGCCCTGCGTTTTCGCGTCGTCTCGTCAGTCTTCTCGTTCCCTCCGACGGCCCCGTTCTCCGTCTTTCCCTCATCCATCGCGCGAATCTACATCCGTTCCTCGTCGATACCGTCGATACCGTCCACGCGTTCGTCATCACCGCGCACTCCGTCTTCCATTCCATTCCATTCCATTCCATTCCATTCCGTTCCGTTCCGTTCGTCTCGCTTTTTCCGTACGAACCAACCCGGGAGCGGCGAATTGAACGACCCCGGCCCTTTCCCGGGCGCGAACCAAAAAATCACGAGTGTCGCGTCCGCGTCTCTCCGTACCTTGGCCTCGACCCGCAGAACGACGCGTCCAACGACCGGTTTCATCGTCACACCGCGCGCGCGTCGCGCTCCGTCGCGCTCCGTCGATCTCTCGCGCGTTCCGTTCCGTTCCGTTCCGTTCCGTTCCGTTCCCGTTCCCGTTCCCGTTCCCGCCCGCCCGCGCGCCCGTGTCCGTCCACGAATGACCGTTCGTGAACCGTCCGGGTGGTAGATGTTTTTACCACCCTTTCATCGTTCCTCTCGACAGGGGAGAAGAAGGAGGAAAAGGGTGGGGAAAAACGAGACGCCCGACGCGGGTCGGAATCGACCGGTCGCGAGGAGCGTTACGATGGGGGGTAAAAAATATCGGGGTTAGTAGTGTATACGCATACGTGGTTTTGTGTTTTTTACATCGCAACGTCGACGACGACCTAAACCCGCGAGGGCGAACCCGCGAGGGCGAACCCGCGAGGGCGAGAGAGACGCGCGCGCGCGGGTGGGTCGATTTGACTGATTGATTTGTGGTTGATCGATTGATTTGATTGATTTCGCACCGATGACGTCGAGGGCGGTGCGAACGACGATGGCGACGACGACGCGATCCGCACCCGTCTCCGTCGTCGGGAGGTGGAAGAGACGAAACGGATCGTCGTCGTCGATCCCGTCGTCGTCGTCCGGGCGAAGGAGATCGGCGGTGTCGGCACCGGCGGTGGACGCCACCGGTGGTGGGACGGGCGCCCCGGTCGTTCGAGAGGTGGACATCCTGAGAGGGATCGAAGTGCGACGCGCGACGGATGGAAGCGCGGTGGATTGCGGGGAAACGATCGCGAACGGGGGGAAACGAGTCGCGGCGTTGTTTCTGACGCAGTTCGGCGATTTTGATTCGTTCGAGTTGGCGCAGTTTTTGGTGGATGACTTGGAACGGTTGCGAGACGCCGGAACGAGCGTTGTGGCGGTGGGCGTCGGGTCGGATGATGCGGCTCGGGAGTTTGCAAAGAGGACTGGGTTTCCGTTGGAGTGTTTGTACGCAGATTCAGAGGCAAAGTGTCACGCCGCGCTCGGGTTTGCGCCGGGTTTGGGGCGTAAGGGTGGTGACTTTGAGTGGCTGGAGGAAAAAGCGCCCTTCGTGAACGGGTACGCCAAGCTGTTACTCATGTGTGCCGGTATCGGGTCTCCGGGAACGCTTCCGGCCGTGTTCGGGGGCTACTTTGGTTCAAAGTATAAGGATCAAATCTTTAACGAAGGGTCGAACGTGGACGTGCCGTTGATTCGCAAGGCGATGAAGTTGACTTTGGGCGACGGCTACCTTCGTCCTTTTGAGCTCGCGACGCTGCGCCTGAACAACATGATTGAGATCGTGAACAACTGGGAAGCCTTGACCCCAAAGGACTCCAACTTGCTCATTCAGCGCGGTGGTGTCATCATCTTTGACGACGGGGAGGCTGCCTTTAGACACGATGACCGAGGTATCCTCGGTTACTGTCCCGCGGATAGAGTGGTTGAAAAGGCGCTGAGCGATGACCCGTCCGCAAAGCCAGATCCGGTCGCCACTTTGCACCTCGCTTCAGAATCCCGCAAAGCGTACGTTGATGATATTTTCACATCCATAAGTGCGCTCGAAAAGTCGAAGGACAAGTCGAACGTCAGCGGAGAAAAGCTCACCGGAAAGTGGCGACTAATCTACACCACCGGTACAAAGAAGGTCCGCGCGAACCTCAACCGCACGGGTGGCGGAAGCTACTTTCCTATTCCGGCCGTTCAGTCGTTCGATTTAGAATCTGGACGCATTCGCAACGGCATCTACCTCGGCCCATTGAAGTTTTTCTTCGATGGACCCTTCATTTGGCGCGAGAAACTCAGCATGCTCGAGTTCACCTTTACTCGCGTGAGCCTGGCGCTCGGTTCACTCGGCCCGTGGTCGAAAGACATCGACGATGGCAAGTGGGAAGCCGTGAAGCTGGCGGAACAAAATGCGAGTTCCGGCCAAGGCAACATTGAGAAGGGTGATGTGAAGGCGTCAAAGCCGGGTGCGAACCCATTCTTTAAATTTGTTTACACGGATGACAAGTGCATCGCGGCTCGCGGAAGAGGCGGAGGATTAGCCCTATGGGCTCGCATCGGCGATCCTGAAACGGATGCCCAGGAATAAGTACTAGTTTTTATAATTGCACGCTTCTGGACACACTTGCTTAAACCTTTCTCGCACGGCTCGCGCTTTCATTTGAACAAGCGTATCAGAAGTGCTCGACACCGCCTCGTCCAAACCATCTATGACGTTTGGAATGAATTGCGTTGCCCGATCTTTCGCAAACACGACGAGTGCTTCGATCAGATCTAAAATTCGCAAGATGACGTCAATGCGCCAGTTCGATCCGATGTGACTACGCAGCTCGCTCAGCGCGGGCAAAAGCACATCTCCAAGATGGCGACAAACCGTCTCGTGAAAATTGTTTCGCGACTGGATGATCTGCTTTGCTACTTCAACGACGTCGATGATTTCGTCGACGAGGGAGGAAAGTATGTAAGGAAGTATTCGTGGGGTGAGTGAGGCAGAGGCGCCGTCTAAGCAAGTGCCGCACAAACGGGTAAACTCCATACGAACGAAAGGAGACGGATCGCACGCGAGCGCGCTAAAATAGTTAATTCTCACCGTGGAGACATCGACGTGGGAACCGCCCGTGAGATCGTATACGAGATGAAAGCAGTCGCTCTCGAACAAAGCGCACTCGAGTTGTCGCACAGCTTCTAGACGCACTTTTCCAGTTTTGTGCGTCAGAGCCGAAGCGAGCGACCGCGTTATCACCTTTGAGCGCGAATCCTCCTGCGCGATTCGACACAAAGCGCTCGCGCCACGCGCCGAAGCCATCGCAACTTTCCCACACGAATCCCTCGCGCCGAGAGCGAGAGCTCGTAAAACTTCGTCATCAATGACGATTGAATCTTTCTCAACGCCGCTCGCAACCGTCGCGGCGACCATCGCGTCCGTCAACGCCTCGCGAACCTCCTCGGAAGTCTCTCGTCCGTCCACCAACCGTTCCGCAAACCGTCTCCCCGCGCACTCCCAATGCAACATCACTCCCGGCGCGCGCGCGCACGCATCCACCGCCCACGCCTCAACGCGCCGCGCCGCGCGCTCCCTCTCTCTCGACCTCGATCGACCGTCCTCGATCGTTCGCAAGGCGTCAGTCAACGACGCTGAGGGGTCCTCGACGACGACGTTCCGCGTCGCTTCGCGCGCTTCAGTCCACCCATCCATCGACCGACGACGCCCACGCTCGAGACGAGAGAGCGACGAGAACAAAAAGGTACGCACGCGGCCGATCGAGCGCGTCGTCTCGCTCGCACGTCTATCGCGAGTCTCTCGCGAGTCTCTCGCGTCCGCGTCTCTCGAAGTCGTTGTCAGCGAAATGAAACGTCACGTCTGTCATATTCAAGCGCTATTTCATCATGTATGGGCTATGTATGTATTATATACCAATCATGAGCATGTGATCCGTTCCCGTGTGTTCTCGTAATTCAAATGATAGTCTTATTCGTTCTGTAATACATTAAGGGGGACGTTCGTTCCAACGACCGAAACGACGCCGACGACACGCCGACGACGCCACACGTCAACGACGAAGAGAAAGGCGCCGACGACTAAGAGACGCGAAGGAGAAGAATAGGAACGATTGAACGCGCTCAGCAGCTAACGATCGTTCGCGATGCCGACGCCAGGAACGCGCCGAAGAAGCGCAAGATTGAGTACCCCCGGTAGCGGGAAAACGATGGATGTCGAAGCGACGGGAACGCGCGAAGACGCGACGGAAACGTTCACGTTCACGCCGATTGGGGCGATGCGATCGCTCGAAAACGTGGAATTAAGCGCTGAGCGAGTGAACCGAAAGTCGATGGATGTGTCGTCGGAGGATAAACGCGCGAGTGGGAAGCGCGGACGAGGAACGGCAAAGAAGACGCCGACGCCGAGAAAGGCGCCGACACGCAGAGGATCGATGAGCGCAGCGAAGAAGGAAAATATCGAGGTTGATGCGATGACGGCGAATGAAACGAGTGAATTTGCGTTTCCGTTACGAGAAGAGACAGATGCAGTCGAAGAACGTCGAGCGTCGAAGACATTCTGGGCAAGTACGGCGGGCGAAGACAGCTCAAAGAGGACGTTTGTCCCCCTGACGCACACGAACGGGTTACCGCCGACGCCTGCGCTGTACAGCGCGGTTCCGTGGCCGAGTTCTATTCCCATGACTGAAAAATCACCGGTGCTTGCCGCAACCGGACTGAATGATTACTCGACTCCGACCACAAGACACGTTGGTTTCTCAGAGCGAGCGGCACAGCTGAGAGCTCGAGCCGTCACCATACCGGCGGAACCGTTGGCAAAGACGCCGAAGGAACTTGCGGCACAGCTGGCAGAAGTTAAACTAGAAATTGCAAAGCGACAAAGCGATGCGATTGAAATCTCTCGAATGTTGCGACAACTTCAACGCGAGGAGGCAGATTTGTACACGCGCGCCGCCCAGATTCAGCGTCAGCTTTTGGATTGTACAAACGAGTCGCAACCTTATGACTTGACGGTTCTCCCAGACGTCGCTAGCGTCGAAAAGATTGTTTCGCTTCAAGAAAGAAAGCAACCTTCTCCGCAAGCGGTGAAGCAGCTTGAAGGTCGGGATGTTGGAGAAGACGCACAACCGTCAACTTCGGAGAGCGTAGTCAATGTCATGGTTCCGCATCAAAAGTTGGACGTGAGAAAGGCGCTCATTTCGCTCGATTTCATCGATGGCCCGGGTGGTTTATCCCTTTTTACCGCTAGCGCTGACAACTGTCTTCGCTTGTGGGCTCCAGATAGTCGTAAGCCGGTCGCCCTGATGAGAGCTCCGAGGGGCTTGAGCGCATCAACGATTGTGAATGAACGAGTCGTGTGTGTCGGTACTGATATCGGTCAAGTCATCCAAATGGATCTTGCAACTGGTCAACAGCTAGCTACACTCACTCAAGGCGAACACGCTGCGCCTTGGAGCGTGAAGACTCTCACGAGAGGCTATGACAACGATACGCTCGTTGCTGCTGCCGGCGCCGGCGGTGACATCAAAATTTGGGACGCGCGCGTCGCCAGAAGCGGTGGATCTCCGTTGGTCATGTACTCTCACGGTGCTTTTGAAATCCGTGGAATATCTTTTGGTTCAGACGGGCGAACCATCGTCGCTGCCGCATCCAACGACTTGCGCTATTTTGATTTACGAATGAACGGTCGCTCGACGCGCTTGAGCATTCCGGGCGATCACCAACCCGATTGGATGTCTGTGTCGCACGATTACTCGACTGGTGAGCTGATTACGACTTCGAGCGAAGGCGACGTGTACGCCTGGTCTTCTTCCGCGCCGTTCCCGTTGTCGCGCGTGTTGCGTAAAGCGTGTGCCCCGCGTTCGTCAACCATCGACGTCGCATCTGGAGCGCTCCTTTGTCCCTCTGGCGCCGACGGAACGAGCGTAGACTTTCTCCACCATTCTACCGGTGAAGTTGTCGCGCGATGGACTCCCGACGCATCGGAACGTTCGCAGATTACCTGTGTTGCAATGAGCTCGGTTGGTACGCGCGCTCAACCGTACGGATTAAACTCAGTCGCCGCCGGCACAGCCTCCGGAAGCGTCGTAGTCTTCGCATAAATGTAACAGATATCTCACACGTCAACATCTCACCTCGCACCGCGCCGGTATCCCCGGCGCACGCTCTCCCTTCTTACCAGAAAAGCAACAAAAATCTTTCAACGACACGACTGTTGGAGATTTCATTTCATCCAAGGCGGATGACGTACGCGCAGCGTCAATCTCATATGTTTAAATACTATCAAAGTCGTTTTATTTCATCACCGGTAAGTCGTCCTGCATGACGGATTGGCGACGTCTCGATTGGACTTTCCGCGTGTGCGCGTCCTTTCGCGCGCTCGCCAGTCCCCACTTCACGCTGCGAGCTCCACTCCGCGGGTGAAGCCGCATCCACACTGTCGCAAGGCGATGATCAATCGCATCGCAGTCGGCGATCTTCGGGCGCCGACACGGACGATCGACCAGACGATGCCATCGCGGCGCGAGAGACGACCATTCCAGTCCGGGCACCTCACGCCACGACTGGAAACGTCCAACGCAGTTACGAGTCTTTCTCCCGCGCACAATCGTTCGCGGACGACTCTCCGCATGTGACGCCGCGTCGCGATGCCCGCGACGGAGCCGACGACGCTCCACAGCGCGTCGTAGACGAAGAAAGCGATGGATTAGCAATCGAGCATGATGAGAGAAGAGCTGCACCCGCGAGCGAGCAACCACCTTCTGCCTCCATATCCTCCTCACTACGACGCATAGACGCCGATATCGTCGATCCCGCTCTTGAAGCACTCGACGATATCATCCGTGAGATCGACACCGCCCGTCAACGACGGCAACGACGATCTCATGATCAAGATTCCAAGACACAGCCCATGCCGCCTAGTAGACTAGACCCATGAATATTGCACGCTAGCTATCGTTTGACACATCCGCGTCCCACCGTACACGCTACGCTTTTTCGTTATAAACGTGTGAAAGCGGAGAACATCCTCCGAAACCAGAGCCCGGCGCGCTCCGTTGGACAACGATGACGACGACATCCATCCTCACGGATGATGAATCCGTTGATGATCCACGGATGATCCATCGCGACCGATCCACGACGTTCACGTAACGCGCGTCGAGGTGGTACGCCCCGACCCGTGCCGGCTTTTTTATTGCTACAAGAGTAAAAGACCGTACGGATGCCGTAGATAGTTCGTGTTTCCAGCATTATTTAATAATGACAGTACTGTTTATCCATAGATTCGCGTTTTTTTCCTCGTCTCGCCTCTCGTCACGTCGCGTCAAAAAAACAGCATGACTTACAATCAATCATCATTTCGAAGTATTTCCATTGAAAAGCGTATTTCGTATTCATATATTATCTCTCCCTAAAGCATATGGATGGATGGATAGATGGATGGCGCGTTCGGCGATGGCGTGCGAGCGCGGATGCTGGAGAGGGCGACGCGCGCGTCGAGTCGTCGTCGTCGTCGAAAAACCACCAGAAGGGGACGGAGCGCGCGCGCGTTTGAAAGAAGATGAGTCTCGCGTTCGATGAGTTCGGGCGACCGTTCATCATCATAAAGGTGCGTGTTGCGACGGGTTTCGAACGACGGAGTGGAGTGGAAGACTTCTTAGACGACTTCTTAGACGCGCGAGTTGATTGATTTGACTGACGAGAAAATACCGCGTCGTCGACGATGACGACGACGGATGTATCGCGGATTCGTAGGAACAAGGAAATAAAACTCGAGTGCGCGGAATTGATGCACAGAAAGCGAACATTGCGGCGGCGAAGAGCGTCGCGAGGACTTTGCGGTCGTCGCTCGGACCAAAGGCGCGTTCATCTGGAGTTTGACTTCGCTTTCTCGCGAGCCGCGCTCGTCGAGAGAGGGAATAGTAGGGCGCGGAGACTGACTTAGCGGGTGTGTGATGCGCGTGATAATAGGGTATGGATAAGATTTTGCAATCTGGGGACGGTGATGTGACGATCAGTACGTGATGAGAGGCGACAAGAGAGAGGCGCGCACGCGAATTTTTTGTCGAGGGTTGACTCTTTTGGAAAGAACGAGAGACTGACAACTGGTTTCTTCCTTGGTGTGATTAACAGCGAACGATGGAGCCACGATTCTGGATCAAATGGAGGTGGAACACGAGATTGGTAAGCTGTTGGTTGAGCTTTCCAAGTCTCAGGATTATGAAATCGGTGATGGGACCACCGGCGTCGTGGTGCTGGCGGGATCTCTGCTCGAACAAGCAGAGGCGCTCCTCGACCGAGGTATTCATCCGTTGAGAATCGCGGACGGTTACGAAATGGCAGCCAAGGTGGCGACTAAAGAATTGTCTAGGATCAGCGAAAAGTTCGAATTCGACGCGAACAATATTGAACCGCTCATTCAAACCTGCATGACGACTCTGAGTAGTAAGATCGTAAACCGGTGCAAGCGAGAGATGGCGGAGATTTGTGTCAAGGCGGTAATGGCGGTCGCCGATTTAGAACGCAAGGATGTGAACTTAGACTTAATTAAGGTTGAAGGCAAGGTGGGTGGTAAGCTTGAGGATACCATGCTCGTGAATGGCATCGTCTTGGATAAAGATATCAGCCATCCGCAGATGCAAAAGGAAATCAAGGACGCGAAGATTGCCATCTTGACGTGCCCGTTCGAGCCACCGAAGCCGAAAACTAAGCACAAGATTGAAATTGACACTGCTGAAAAGTATGAAGAGCTGAGACAGCAGGAAGAAAAGTACTTTAACGACATGGTAAAGCAGTGCAAGGATAGCGGAGCATCTCTCATCATCTGTCAGTGGGGCTTTGACGATGAGGCGAACTCGATGCTGATGCAAGAGAAGTTGCCCGCGATTCGTTGGGTCGGTGGTGTTGAATTGGAGCTTTTGGCCATCGCGACCGGCGCTCGTATCGTCCCTCGATTCACCGAGCTTACACCTGAAAAGCTCGGTGCGGCGGGCATGGTGAAGGAGGTTGCATTTGGTACCACGAAGGATCGCATGGTCATCATCGAAGACTGCGCCGCGAGCAAGGCTGTCACTGTTTTCGTGCGCGGAGGTAACAAGATGATGATTGATGAGACGAAGAGGTCTCTCCATGATGCCATTTGCGTCGCTCGTAACTTGGTTCGTTCTAACAACATTGTCTATGGCGGCGGAGCGGCGGAGATTGCGTGCGCCATCGCCGTCGAGGAGGAGGCGGACAAGATTGCCACCGTCGAGCAATATGCTATGCGTGCCTTTGCTGATGCGTTGGACGCCGTTCCAACCGCTCTCGCCGAGAACAGTGGCCTCTCTCCGATTGAAACTGTCGCCAACGTCAAGTCGCAACAGTTGAAGGAAAAGAACCCGTTCCTCGGCATTGACTGCAAGGAAGTCGGAACCAACGACATGAAGTCTCAGGGTGTTTTTGAGACCCTCATCGGTAAGCAACAACAGATTTTGCTCGCGACACAAGTCGTCAAGCTCATCCTCAAGGTGGATGACGTCATCTTGGGAGGAAACTACCAGTGAGCCCTCGATAGCGACGCCTACTTGAAAAGAAAACTTTAGACCTCATCTTCTCTCACCCTAGTCGTCGACTCACCACGCGGTGAGAGCCCGCGCGCGCCTAAAACGTAGCTAACGTCGCGCGATGACGCGCCTGCGCGTCCAGACTGTCGATCACGCGGGCGCGCGCGAGATATTCCCGGAGCTCTCAAAAGTTCACGCAAAGTGCTTCCCGGACGATGTCCCGACAGACGTCGAGGAAGAAAGCGCCGATGAATTCTTCGATCGCGTCACCTGGCTTCATGAAGAAACGGAGGCGACTTGGTTTTTGCTCAGGGAAGTCACTTGGACGTCAGAAGACGAAGAAATCGGAGCTTTGATCGGTTTTGCTTGCGGCTACAAGTACGCAGACAGTTGGTACGGGGCGCACTTGGGCGTCATACCTAGTAGAAGGAAGAGAGGGTACGGTTCATATCTGATGCGTATTTCGCAAGCGCACGCTGCAGATATCGGGATTCGAAGACTTCAGGCGAGTGTTGAAGTAGATCCACGCATAAGCAGAGGGAGGTTACTGCGTTACTACATTCGTCACGGTGCGAAGTTGGTAAGCACGGGCATAGGTAGCGTAGGGTCTGCGGCCGGAAGTGTGGTGCGAATTGAACGGCACTTCACGCCAGAAATAGCGCAAAACGAACTTGCAAGGTCTCAAGATCGTATAAACCGCCGATTTGCGATTCCTCACCTCGCCATGATTGCGGTTGCGTTTGGTATAGCGGCAAAACTCCGTATGCAACATTCGGCGTAGTTTCCTTAGTGTACAACATAGTCATAGATTACAACTCTGTAACTTTCCAATTCGCTGGAATAGTGAATTTTTCTTCTTCTTCTTCTTCTTCTTCTTCTTCTTCTTCTTCTTCTTCTTCTTCTTCTTCCTCCTCCTCCTCCTCCTTCGTCGGAGTTGGTTGCTCGGAGACTTCCTGAATGGTGACAGATGAAGCGCCAGGTTGCTTAACTACTCTTGGTTTGCCCGTCTCTTTGTTCAGCTCAACACCTAATCCTCGTGCTAACAGTTCCTCACTCTCCTCCACGGCTTGTGGTTGGAGTTCGACAATCATCTTACGAGCCAGATCGCTCCCTTGGGTCATGTTTCTCACGGCCCACAACGCCCACTCTCGGAGATAGGCTTCTCCGTCTTCTCCTCGAGTGTGATTGAGAACAACTGGGATGCCTCCGAGCTTGGCGATATCTTCGCAGACTCTCACTCTATTGAAACACGCGTTGCCTATGATGGCAATGAGATCGACCCGGTATCCATTCCATGGTATTTTGTTCGGGTAGACGATGTCACTCTGCAGCTCTTTTGGCATGTGCGCTTCAAGCTTTGGCGCCGCGGCAGGCCCCGCGGCTTTACTCGTCTGACCAATACCGAGCGGCGGTGGTAGCGACGCAAGTAAAGTGAGAGCCAGGCGGATAAGTCCTAAAGCGGCTAGACACGCTGTCGTATCACCTGCGTGCGGTCTCACCTCGCGTTCACTTATTGTGCGTAGAACGCTCGTGCACTCCATCAGAATGGAGAGAGTTGCGCCGTTTTCCTCTTCAGAGGGAGATTCTGCGAAACGAGCGGCAACGACGGACGTGGTATCCACTAGAAAAGCTAGAGCGCCCTCTGGCATGAGTAAAGGTGGCTGCTCGCCCTCTTTAATTTGAGAGCGATGCACGTCCACGTACGAGGTTGCCACTTTACTGTCCATCAGTGTAGCAATGAAGTGTAGCAACGTCGCTTGTTCGGGCACGTATTTGAGACGTAGAGCTTTCGAACGTGGGCCATCTGGGATCTCATTTGTACGAGAGTCATCTTCTGCGAGCGCGACGAGTCGTGCGCGAAGCATGGCTTCGTTATGCGCCGCAACCTCGTCTCCATTTGGAGACAGGCCTCTGAAAAGTCTGGGCAAGCCATCCCCTTTACAACATACTTCCAGAATCAGCGCGGGTAGATGCGCACCACCTCCGACTCCGTCTGGTTCATCTGGCTCCGTAGAAGCCCTGAGCATGGCAAGCCAAAAGCCCTGAGCCATGTCCACCACTTTGGGCATTCGGTCGGCATCCCGAGTCAGACACGCTTTCACCAACGCACACGCCAATCCGTGGGTCTTTGCCCCTCGAATACCTCGCAACGTAGCGATACCGACCAGCGCCTCTTGAAAATAGCTCGACTCCCACGCCGCGGTTAAACATCTCTGGTCATCCATGCCCGCGTTGAGTAACGTCTGCAGAGCGAACATCATAAACTTTGCCTGCGACTCAAGCGCCTCATCTCCCGTCGGCGACGCCTTGGACGCCGTCACCAACGCCCGAACCAAACCATCACACGCCCCACTCTTCAGTAACACTTTCGTCGCCTGAATATCGCCTGCACACGCGTTTCTCAGCTCTCTAATCTCCCGAACCGCGCTCTCTTCGTCTCCGATGCCGCAGCCGCCCACCGCAAGTCTCCCTGCCACCCGTCTCGCAACCTCAACACGTTCCATCCGATCCTCTCTTTGGTTCCTGACAACAAAACACGAACGACCAACCTCTTGCCAACGCCCCAATCCCACCGGCGCAAAACCCTCGCCGCCGTTCGTCCACGCCCCCGACGTCTCGAGCCTTGGGTTGGAAAAACTCCAAGTCGTCTGCAACAGACGCGAACGGGCTTCTCCTACCCGATTCACCGCTCAGCGAGCCCGTATCGTCGTCCTCGTTCTTTGGCGTCAGCGTATTCGCCGTCGACATGTATCGCGCGCCGATCGCGCGCGAGGCGTCGCGAAGTGTCGCGAGAGGACGTCCCAAAAGCGGTCGCGATGAATGCTGCCAGGATTTTGGCACTCACGATCGAAAGGATTGGGAAACACCACACGCTGCCGCCGCGTCGGAGGAAATTCTGCGCGCGAACGCGAGAGGACGCTCGAGATGAGTCTTAAAGTGGCGAATTGTCCGAGTCAGGTGCGTCGATGGCGACGGTGCGACGCGCGCGGTCGCGGGAGGGTCGGAAAGGAGTAGAGTGATTTTTTCATTCGCACCACGTGGATGTTTGTTTGTTTCATTCCGTCGTGCATGAAAATGAGACGAGACGAGCGAAGACTGACGAGTGTGAACGTTATGAATGCGTTGTTTCGTGCGCTCGCGCAGGAGTTGGCGCTGACGAATTGCGCGTTTCTGAGCGAAGCGGACGCTGGTTTGTACGTGCCTTATGTTGAAATTGGAGATTGCATCTTTGCAACGAAACCGCACGCTGAAGTTGCGCCCGGAACGGTTGGGCTGAATGGTGTGCAGAGAAAGCAACTCCGTGTGAGTGTGGGAGATGCGGTGCGATGCGCGAGATATGAGCCTCCGACGCGGGAGTTTGACTGCGCAGGAATGACGATTGAGCTCGAGTTTACGAGACCCGCGCTGGCGGCGTCATACGTCGCGAGAAACGCACATGAGGGCGTTGAGGCAGAGGCGATGACGTCCATCTTGCGGCGGACATTCAGTTCGCAAGTGTTTACGATTGGACAAAAGGCGGCGATTGAGTATTGTGGAAACAATTACCTCATAAGCGTCAACCATTTGATTGTCGAGGGCGCCAGAGAAGGAGTCACCACGCTCAGAGGGATGTTTACTCCTTCAACGGCGGTAGTGTACGAAGCTTCATCGAATAGTGGGATTAAAATTTTGGGTCAAAAGGCAGCAGTGATGAACACGGGTCTATTCAAGAGCAAGGATTTCAGTTTCTCCAAGCTCGGCATTGGCGGTCTCGACAAGCAGTTTGAGGACATTTTCCGTCGAGCGTTCTCGTCTCGAATTTTCCCTCAGAGCGTGGTTCAACGTCTTGGTATTCAACACGTGAAGGGTATGTTGCTTCATGGTCCCCCGGGTACGGGTAAGACACTGATTGCGAGACAAATCGGCAAGATGCTGAACGGTAAAGAGCCAAAGATTGTGAATGGGCCCGAGGTGATGTCAAAGTACGTCGGTCAGTCTGAGGAGAACATTCGCGCCCTTTTTGCCGACGCAGAAGCGGAATACAAGGCTAGAGGCGACGACAGCGATTTGCATATTATCATCTTTGATGAAATTGACGCCGTATGTAAAGCTAGAGGTAGTGTATCGAGCGGTACTGGAGTTCATGATTCGATTGTCAACCAGTTGCTCACGAAGATTGATGGTGTCGACGCGCTGAACAACATCCTGCTTATCGGTATGACGAACAGAAAGGATATGCTAGATGAAGCCATCTTACGCCCAGGACGTCTCGAAGTGCACATAGAAATAGGCTTACCGGATGAGAATGGTCGTGTTCAGATTTTGAACATTCACTCCAACAAGATGAGTGAGAACGAGTTCCTCGGTGGAGATGTTGACGTCGTCGAGCTTGCGAAGAGGACGAGCAACTTCAGCGGTGCTGAGATAGAGGGTCTAGTAAAATCAGCCGTTTCGTTCGCTTTGACGAGACAAGTGGACATGAATGATATCGGAGCGCCGATTGACGAAGATAACATTAAAGTGACGATGGCGGATTTCGAGATGGCTTTGCTCGAGGTGAAGCCGGCTTTCGGTGCGTCTACCGATTTGTTCGAGCGATGTATGTTGAACGGTATGATATCGTACGGTTCAAAATACGAGAAACTCGTCTCCACCATGCAATTGCTCATCGAACAGGTGAGAGTTTCGGAAAAGACCCCAATGCTCACGTGTTTGCTTGAAGGTGGAGCCGGTAGCGGTAAGACGGCATTGGCTGCCGCTCTCGCCATCAAATCCCAGTTTCCATTCACCAAGCTTTTGACTTCTGACGGATTTATTGGTTCCTCTGAGGTCCAAAAGTGTCAGGCTCTCGCAAAGTTGTTCGATGACGCTTACAAGTCGCCCGTCTCGCTCATCGTGTTGGATGATATCGAGCGTCTTCTGGAGTACGTCGCCATTGGTCCGAGATTTAGCAATGTCGTCTTGCAGGCGCTGTTAGTACTTCTCAAGCGTCAGCCTCCGCCTGGCCGCAAGCTTTTCGTCATAGGCACGACGTCTTTGCCGCTCGTCTTTGAAGACATGGGTCTGAACGCTGCGTTCAACGTATCGCTTCACGTGCCCATGCTCTCCGCCAACGAAACCGCCGAAGTCCTTCGACAGCTCGGCGCTTTCACCGACGCAGATCTTCCGAACGCGTGCCAGGCTCTCCAGGCACTCATGGGAGACCAAATTCCAATCAAGCGTCTATTTATGCTCATCGACATGGCTCGTCACGGCCAAGCCGGCGCCAAGCACGAACCCGTGCACGCCGACGCTGAAGGTCCGGTGCCTCTTGACCGCTGGGTTGAGTGTCTCAAGGATCTCACCCAATAGTCAATCCCGTTTTAAGAATCAATCGTCATTAAGCGCATATAAATCAATCATTACAAATTTCGCTAAGTCTTCTGCATCTCTGTCTTCGTCTCGACTCGCCAGAGGAACACATTGCGATCTTCCCTCCCGACCGCCTCTTCCTCTTCCGATCCACTTGAAGCTCTCACTTCTTGGACGGAGAGAACAATCCCGTAAACGTATTCATCACAACCCCATACGTCAATCCAACCGTCACCGCCCCGACGCGAATGAACGCCGCGAGCGAGCTCGACCCGCCGTAGGGTCCTCCGCTCATGGATACCGTCAAACAAGGTCTCGCTCCTTTCGTCCCGTGCGCTACGGTCGACGAAATATGCCTGAAGAGGAATAGAAAAAGACGCAGCTCTTTCCGTCCGTTCGATCCGCGCTCCTCACGAAGACAATCGGCGATCGCCGCACTGTACGGCACTGTGCGGCGATCGCCGATCGCGTGAGCCGAAACCCACGGCTGTCATATAATCTTTTTAAATTCCCCAACGAAAACAAAATCATCATTGACGAGCTCTTTCTACTTATTATGAGTACCAAACGTCTATTATTTTTATAAAGTGGTGGTCGCGCATTTTTTGGAGTTTTCAAACGATGGAACGCGTCACTCTGCGAGGCCGACCCGACGCACGCGCGCGAGGACGACTGAGGGAGACTCGAGCGGGAAGTCGAAACCGAAACCGAAGCGAACCGATCCAATCACCCGCAACGGCGAAACGAAAAGAGATTGAAAAACTTTTGACGAAGATTTATAATGATGTTGACGACTCTGACAAAGACGAGTTACGCAGTGTTAACGGTCGGAAGAACCTGCGCGCGAACGCCCGGGGCAAGGCGAGGATGCCGACGAGCGACCCCGATGGTGTTCGCGAATGCCTCGCGGGGACACGCGGGGGCTCGCGCGGGGCACTCGGTGGGGAGGTTCGCGGAGAGCAGGACGGCGAGTTGGCGGGCGCCGCGGGAAGGCGCGGGCGGGAAGCGCGGGCACATCGAATGCGAAAACATTGGAGGTCGACGGGCGTCTACCGTAGCGCGCGGCGGTGGAGGAGGTGGTTGTGATGGTGGTGGAAGTGGAGGGGGAGGTAGCGGCGGGAACGGTGGTAAAGGCGACGGTTCGTCCTCCAGCGGCGTTTCGTCGCTTTGGGCGGCGTATCTCAACTCGCTCGAGAAGAATCCGTTGGCGACCAAGTGTGCCACGTCCGGCTTGTTGAACGCCCTCGGGGATTTGTTCGCACAATTTATGTTTGATGGTGCGGCGGAAAACGGTGTCGACTGGCGTCGTGCGGGCGTGTTTACCTTTCTCGGCGCCGTCTTGGTTGGGCCAACGCTTCACTTTTGGTACGGCACTTTGGGCAAAATTGTCACCGCGCAAGGCAGCACTAAGGCGTTCATTAGCCTGGTTTTGGACCAGGGGTTGTTCGCTCCAGCCTTTTTGTGCGTTTTCTTGTCATCTCTATTCACCATCGACGGCAAGATGAACGAAATCGTCCCGAAGCTCAAGCAAGACTTTACGGCCACCGTTTCCATGAACTGGAATATCTGGATCCCGTTCCAGTACCTGAACTTTAGGTTTGTGCCGCTCAACTTGCAAGTCGCCGCAGCGAACGTCGTGGCTCTGTTGTGGAACACGTACCTTTCGTGGGCCTCGCACAAGGAGGTTGTCGTGGAAACGAAAGGAAAGAAGTAATGTTGTAATGTTACAGAATCGACAAAGCAGCTAAATTGTTGCCCCAGAGCAAGACGAACCAGAGCCAGCAGTGCAGCCGAAGCAGTGATTATCGGCCACGATGCGCTCTCCAACTAGATCATCCGCCGTTTCGAGGTCGAAGATGGTTTTCGTACCTCGAACTGGCATGTCAAGCTGTTGGTTGAAGTCACAGTCAAACAGGCGACCATCCCACGACACGCTGATGAGATCGCGGCACATGACACCCGCCGACGCAGCCACGTTAAAGTTTTCAACCAAAAGGTTCATGTAGTCGCTAGTCTTGCCTTCTTTGTGTAAATAATCGGCAAAACGCTTTATGGGCATGTTCGTCAGAGTGAACAACTGAGAGAACTCGATGCCCCATGTATCGCGCAACTCGCTACGATACGCCACCTCAAGCTTCTCTTGGTCTGGAGGCAAAAACGCCCCACCAGGGTTGTACATCAAGTCTAATTTTAATTCACTTCCTTCAATTCCATAGCCAACGGCGTTAAGATCTCGAAGCGCCGCGATGGAGCGTTCAAAAACACCCTTACCGCGTTGAGCATCGGTGTTGGCTTCGCTGTAGCATGGGAGCGACGCTACAACTTTCACACGATTCTCCGCCAGAAAAGCGGGCAAATCCTCTTGCCCGGCCTCATAGAGCACAGTGAGATTACACCTATCAATCACGTCAACGCCCAGTTTCCTCGCCTCGGTGACGAGATAGCGAAACTGTTCGTGAAGCTCTGGCGCACCCCCTGTCAAGTCGAGCGTCTTGACGCTCGGAGAGTTTTTCAAGACTCTCACGATCGCCTCCGCCGTCTCGCGAGACATGACTTCCTTCGTTCTGAGAGGAGACGACTCCACGTGGCAGTGCGAACAAGCTTGATTACAGTAGAGCCCGATGTTTACCTGCAAGATGGTGGTCGGCTCTCGCTCTAGTTCCTTGCCACCTTTGGACGAGAGGTACTCCTCGAAAGACGGAACTCCGAGGCCATCCAGCGCACGACGACGACGTGCTCTTTCTTCCTTTGTGAGCGCTTTTTGTCCGAGGTCGTTCAGTCGCTGCTGCGCCGTCTGGAACTCCGTGTCCGTCTTCATCGCTTCCAAGGTTTCTGCGATGAGAGACCCCGGTCGAGAACTGGCTGTGTCCCTAACGATGGTTCCTGTTCGAAGTTTTGCGGCGGCACGACGCGGTGTCGTCCCCGCAGAAGCGGACGTTCGCTGCGTCCGAGCAATTGACGCCGACATGAGGAAAGGCGAGGCGTGAAGTGAGGGAGGGCTGTTCTTGATTTTTCATGGAAACGCTTTTCTATTTGCCAGGTGTAGCGTACACATCCGTGGGCGTGGCCGTCACGCGAGGTCCATCGGAGAGATTGAATTTAGTCTCCAGAGACGCTCGTACTGGGGTTTGTCTCTGTTTTATGATGGCGATTTCTGATTTGATCTCCTCGAGGCGCTGCGCAGACGACGGCACGGGCTTTTTGAAAGACGCTCCAGAACCGAAGTCTGATAATCGAGACCAGGTGGTGTAATTCTGCGCGCTTGGCGTCGTTGTCGGGCTACCTCGAAGAGTTCGGTGCAAATCAAGCGTTGCACTGAGTTGAGTGCGCCAAGCTTGCGTCTCTTGAGCCGGTGACCCAGGTGAAGCAGACTTTGTCGCGGACAGAACGTTTTGCAAGTCGTGCTTCTCAATGCGCAATCGCTGGACTTCAGCGTTCGCTTCACGCTGAGCCTGTATCGAGCGAAGGACAGAAGCTTCTGCGTCGGCAGTGAATTCAGCGATAGTTTGTTTCGCCGCCTCCATGGACTCTATTTGGCGCTCCAGAGCGATACGTTTGCGTCTTTCTTCGTGAAGCTCAAATTCCATCTCCTGCTTGGCAATATGAGCGTTGTGAGCGATTGAAGCCTGTCTTTGGGCCTCGATAGCGGCATCTCGAGCTGATGCAGTGTGTTTCGCTACTTGTGCGGCGTATTCTTGAACTTGCTCTGCACATTCATATCTAATCTCTTCCTTTTCTCGGAGAGCTTCTCTTTCCGCATCGCCCAACTTTGCCACCAGACGCTCGACTTCGCCGCTCAGCCGCTTGACATCCTTCTCGAGAATCTTGACTCTATTCATAGCATCGGTCCGCTCTTCAATGACCAATGAAAGCTCCTTAGATCCAGTGTTTTCTCGCAGAACGCTAGACTCAATCATCTGCTCCAGCTCTGCGAGTTGAGCGTCTTTTTCAAAGCTCTCATCTGTCTTCTTCAAAAGTTGCTCTGTCAACTTGACATTTTCATCCCTTGCCGATCGTAAATGAGCGAGGGTCAATTTCAAATGCTCTTCAGCCGTCGATTTCGCCGAAGTGACGACTGCAAGCTCCCGTTTAAGGCTGGCATTCTCGTCGAACAACGCGGGTTGTGTCATCTCTCCGCTCTGAAGCGCCTCAACCTCGTTGCGAGCGTGCGCCGTCATCACTTCCGAAGCCTCCGCCCTTCTGACCGCTTTATCCCTCTCTTCCGTCAGTTTGGTCAAATCCTTACGAAGAGCATCATTTTCCTTGCCTAGAACCTCTTCTACCGATCGATATCTCTCAATTTTCCCGCGCTGTTCCTCAACATCCGCCGCCAAGCGCGCCGCTCTACCTTCTTGAAACTCCAAATTCTTAGCCAAATTACGAAGTTTGATTTCATACGCCGCCCTTTGACCGTCAAAATCGGCATCGTCGTTCAATGCATCGCGATTACTCGCTGCGTGCAGCGCCTCCTCCGCTCTTTCGAGAGCCTTTGACAGCAACAAATTTTCTTCTCGTAAATCTCTAACGAGTGCTGCTCGCGAACTCTCATCTGGCGTCCCGACCGACCGAACCGGCCTCGAAACGCTTCCGGGCGTCGTTGGGCGCACAGAAATAGATCGTTCTCGCAACTCATCGCCACCACACTCAAAAACTCTCCCTAAAAGTTGCGCCGCCGCAGTCGCGCCGCCGCATGCCAGTCGAACGCTTCTTCGCCCGCCCGAGACCGAAACCACCAACTCCACCTCCCCATCGTCCCCAACCGCGCTCTGCACCCGCGACGCCGACACCACGGACGCGTACGGAAACTTCCCTAGCAACGCCCGGCGCGTCGTCGACGCTCGCCCGTCGTCACCGTCGCGAACGAGTCGATCGAGTCTCAAGCCTCTGGATGACACCTCGAGTTCAGCATCCACCCCGGCGTGCGCGCTCGCATTACCCCTCGCACCGAACACGCGCACGGCGTGCACGCTCGCGTCCATCTTCTTTTTTTGGATTCCGTCTGGTGCGACGCGATCGGCAACGCGATCCAACTCGATGGAGGCGGGCGCCGTGTGACGACAGAGTGCGACTCTCCGACGCGTTTGGCGTTCGCTGACTTTACGTGTCCGAGCATTCGAACGAAGAGTCAAGCGCGTGGGCGCGAACAGGTGTGAGAGGATCGAGTCGAGTCAATCGAAAAGCGCGACGTGACGGAGGGCGCGACGCGACGCGAGTGGAAGAGGACAGCGTTGACGTTGAGTGATTAATCAATCAACCCGTTATGCAGCGAGCGTTCGTCGTGACGTGTTCACCGGCGCGAGGCGCGTCGGATCGATGCAGCACGAGCCGTGGGACGGTCGGGGGTAAATGGAACTCGCACGCGTCGCGCATGGACGCGCTGGATCTGCGACGACGCGTTGCGCGTGGACGCGTTGCAGCTAGACTGAGTCCGGATGACTTTGATGAGGATGATACTTTTGGGGAACTCGAGGCGTACGGTGACAGAGATAGAGCGTCTGGGCGAAGGAACGCGCGGGAATCGGTGAAAAAGCGGGCGAAGAAGGCGCTGGATGAGGACGACGAGGCGATGAGAGATGCGTTTTTGGATGGTGCGGAAGTCTTTGCGTTGACGGCTGCCGTCGGCGTCAAGGCGAGAGCTGCGTACGTCGAGCACAAAGTAGCAAAGGCGGCTCGAGCGAGCGGTTACATCGAACACGTACCGCCTCGCGCGGTGACATCAGTCTGGGGGGATTTGCCGCTTTACGTTGCCGTCGTTGCTGGAACCGTGATGCGGAGATTGAGTAAGGCGAAGGATGAAGCGTCCGTTGGTCAACTCAAAGGTGTGCCCAGCTCGCTCAAGGCAAGAATAGCTGTCCTTGAGCAAGCGACGGATAGCGTGATGGAGGTCTCCCGACGAACAGCGAGAGATGTATCTCGTCTAGGCACGCGCGTTCGTTTAACCCGTCGCGAGCTCTCTCCACCGCTCCGAAAGGTGCAGGCGGAGACCAAGGAAAGTGCACAAATTTTAGCCGCCGTCGCTGAGCGCATCGAACTCCTCGAAGGCGAGCTCGCACAAGGGCAATCAACCATGTCAGGGCTTCACACCGTGAGCTCAAAGCAATTTGAGGTGCTCTCCAAGGCGATCTCAGACCTCAAAGCGTCCCAAGCTGAGCTTCAGGCTCGCCTCGCCGAGCTTCCCGAGCCCGCACAGGCCAACTACAAACCCGCAGAGCTCGTTCGCGAGCTCCAAAGCGTCAATCTCGATCCCGCGAACGCCAGCGGTTCGAACAAGACGAAATCCGCGCTTCGAGCCGAGGCTGATTCGACGAAGACGACGAAGACGACGAGCGAGGAATCACTCGAATAGCCAGACACACGTGTAACAGACAAGGACCAGCCTCTTCGCCCCGCCATATTGTACGAGCGATTACGGCATGACGCATGCAACACGCGATACGATACGCACTGTTTATTCATACATGCTGACTCATCCGCCCCAGCGCGGGGTTTGGCTCGGACCGCGTCCCGTCGGTCGTCGTCAGTCGCGCGCGCGAACCGAACACGCGCAAAGAAGTAGAGAGAGAAAAGACCGAACATGCACGCCGTTACCATCGCGAGCGTCGCGAACAGAGCCATCGTCAGCGGGTGCGTCCGAAGCGAAACTCGAAGAAAGAACGCGGAGTGAATGAAGTGAAATGAAGTGAAACGAGTGACGCGTGCCTACGTCACCAAGCTCGTTTTGTTTTATAACGACGGACGCAGATGGATGGAGAGACGACACCGAGGGATCGGCGCGAGAGAAACTCGCGAGAAATATGGAGAAGCGAAATGAGCGAGCGTCTGTGGTGGAGACGGACGCGAATGGAGCCGGGACTGACGGAGGGTGACTTTTGTTTTCGACCGCGTGGGAAACAGACGGGCGACGCGAGAACGCGTTGGCGCCAAGCGCGCTGCTCGAGTGATCACCCCGGCTAAGATTGACCGCCAAACGGGATTCATCGAATCTGATAACACTGGTATGGGTAACATTTTCGCGATTGAGCCCAAGCAGCTTTACACGGAGTCGCCGACGAGCGACAAGTACGCCAAGCAAGGGTTGGGTGGTGTCGGCGGGGCGATCGTCGCGCTCGGCGTGGTCGCCGCTGTGGCTTTCGCAACCACCTCTTTGAGTGGTTTCGAGGAGGCGAACAACGAATTTGCCAACTACAACGGCCAGTCTGTGTCGTATTACGAGACTGAATTCAAGTAAATCAAGCGCTCGTTTGTATTTCGATTTGTAGTTGAGAAAAATCCGCAAACAGAGCGCTCCCCTCATGCAATGCCGCAGTGTGCTCGACGTCAGTCTGGCGCGCGCGGTCTCGATCGGACGCGCGACGAATGCTCTCGAGAACGTTAACGGCTCGTGTTTGCACGTCTAGACGCGGCTTGAGGTCTTCGCGTGGTCTCTTACAGAGAGCATCCTCGTCGCCCAGAGCTGGGTCAGCAACGAGAACTGGTAACCGGACGAAAACTTTCGGCATGTCTACGGAATCGAACGGCGGCGTCAAGTTTGGCCCGATCGCGATTCCAGCGTCGCAAGTGTTTCACGAGACTTCGACCACGTTTGCGCTGGTAAATCTCAAGCCCGTCGTCCCGGGACACGTGTTGGTCTGTCCGCGTAGAGTCACGCCCAAGTTGACAGAGTTGTTAGATGAAGAGATATCTGATCTGTGGCGCACCGTCGCCGTCGTGCAGCGAGTGATTGAGCGCGAGTACAACACTACGTCATCTACTTTAGCGATTCAAGACGGACCTCTGGCTGGTCAGACGGTTCCACACGTGCACGTGCACGTGCTCCCGCGCAAGGAGGGAGACTTTGCTCGAAACGACGACATATACGACGAGCTAGAAAAGTGGCGCGGCGAGGCTGGATCTAAAGCTCTGGACGACGATCGTCCACCGAGATCGACAGAAGAGATGACGGCCGAAGCTAACACTCTTAGGGCGCTCTTTCGCGATTAGTTTCCCCCGTATCAATAAAACTTAAGTAGCTGTAGACTAACCACCTGGCGAGTTACCCCTCATTCTTCGACCCGCACGCGAACAGCGCGCGAGACTATTCGCTGCTCGAAACGGTAAAGGTGACAGACGTATAGCACCATGATCGGCGGTCTCATCAATCAACTCAAGGACACCCTTCACGTCGGATACGACGCTTCAAAGACTAAAACAGCACTCAGGCTGTGTGTAGGACGAATCAAATTGATCCGGAACAAGCGCGAGAATCAGCGAGTGAAACTCGAGCGCGAGGTGGTGGAGCTTTTACACAGCGAACGAGGCATCGGACAAGATTCTGCGAGAATACGATGCGAAGCGCTGTGCAGAGAGGAAGCTATGCTGGAGGCTTACGAGATTTTGGAGCTAATCCTTGAAACAGTCATCACAAGATTAGCAGTTGTTGACTCTGCAAAGGAGTTACCCGATGAACTGCGAGAAGCGATCGCAACCGTAGTGTATTCAGCGAAGAGAGCCAAAGAGTTACCAGAGTTAGATGCCATAAAGAGACAATTCGGTCGTAAGTTTGGACGCGGGTACGTATTGTCTTGCGAAGGTGAAGGGACTGCGCGAGCTTGCGGAGTGAATTTGACTGTCCTCGAAGCGCTCAAGGTGAAAAACATCGAATCTAGCGTAGTCCAACAACGTTTAGAAAAGCTGTGCGTCGCTCATGATATTGCTTTTGAGCAAAAGGAAACAAAGCAAAACGTTAGCGAGCCATCCGCTGAGTCAGTTGAGGTGGCTTATTCCACCGCAATCAAGGCTGCTGAAATCGCAGAGGCGGCCGCTCGACGGGCAGAAGAAGCGTCTGAGGCAGCGGTGGCCATTGTTAGCGGAGCGTCTCAGAGCTCCATGGATAACTCAACCAAGGATATCAATGACGAGGAAGTTGACGCTCTGCTCAACGTGGCTGTATCCATTGGTGAGTTGGAAGCGTCCTCAACAAAGAGCGACACGGCGCCAAAAAGCGCCAATCAAGCACCGAAACGCGACTCTGAAGACGATCTCGCCCTGCGTTTCGCAGCTCTTAAGAAACCTCCGCGATGAATTGCATGTAGTAAAACTTGTCCTCATATTTGCATATTTCTAGCAACTGTTCAACTTTTGCAGTCTGACGTCACTTTTTAGGCAGCTACCGCGCGCGCGGCACACGCAGCCATCGTGGTTCGATGGCGCTCAGGCGGGCCGCGCAGAGCGCAGTCGGACTCACTGTCGCAGTTACCGGCACTGGACTCGCCATTCATGGCTTGACTTCTTCCGACGACGCGCAACTTCCGCGGGATCCGTGGAGTAACTCATCCACGCCGCTTCCCACTAGAAAGGCCACCGTGCAGGCGCTCAAGCGAAACGATAGTCCTTATGACGTTCTCATCATCGGTGGAGGAGCCACTGGAGCGGGGTGTGCAGTAGATGCCGCTACGAGAGGGCTCAGCGTGGCGTTAATCGAAGGTGAAGACTTTGGAGCTGGCACGAGCGGTCGCAGTACAAAACTTGTACACGGTGGAGTGCGCTACTTAGAGAAGGCGGTATTCCAGTTGGACCCGGGACAGCTGAAACTCGTCTTTGAAGCTCTGCAAGAACGTAAAACATTGCTGAATAACGCCCCGCATTTGACCCGAGCGCTTCCGATAGCGACACCTTGTTATGAGTGGTGGGAAGTACCGTACTACTGGGCTGGTATGAAGGCGTACGACTTTGTCGCCGGCACACACGGCTTGACGATGTCCAGCTTTGCGCGGGCGAGCACAATGAAAGAGGCATTCCCTCAATTGAGTCAAATCCGCACAGATATCGGAGAGAAGTCGATGAAGGGGTCGATTGTTTACTACGACGGGCAGTTTGACGACGCGCGTTTAAACGTTGCCTTGGCCTGCACAGCGGCGCATGCGGGAGCAGCTGTAGTCAACCATACCCGTGTCATCAAGTTTCACAAGGATGGTGATCGAGTTATCGGAGTCAGAGCTCGTGATATGCTCACAGGTAGTGAGTACGATGTTTACGGGAAATCTGTCATCAATGCCAGCGGCCCGTTCACTGATCAAGTAAGAAAGCTGTCAAACGACAAGGCAGATGGGATAATGACGCCTTCTTCTGGAGCGCATTTAACTCTTCCAGCGTACTATTGCCCAAGTGATCTCGGATTGATTATTCCCAAGACGAAAGATGGCCGAGTGGTCTTTGTTCTACCGTGGCTTGGCGCCTGTATTGCGGGCACAACTGATACAAAGTGTGATGTCTCAATGACCCCGGCGGCGACCCGAGACGAGACTGAATTCATTTTAGAATCAATCGCACCATATCTGCAAGTTGAAGCGCGTAAGTCGGATATACTTAGTGCATGGAGTGGTATCCGCCCATTAGCTGCCGATCCTGCGGCGAAGAACACGGAGAACATGTCAAGAGACCACGTCATCGCTGTGGAGAAGGATAGCATGGTTACCATCACTGGAGGAAAATGGACGACGTACAGACGCATGGCAGAGGAAGCTGTGGACAGAGCCGTTGAAGTTGGTGGTCTCGCCGAGGAAGCTGGTAAATGTCGCACTCATAGTCTCGGTGTTGTTGGTGCTCACGGATACACGAACGATCTCTTCGTGAAGGTTGCTCAGAAAGGCGGAAGCGGCTTTGGTGGTCCGCCAGACGAAGCAGTGGCCAAGCATCTTGTGAACTCTTACGGAGACAGGGCTCTGGTCGTTGCTGATTTGGCTGCCTATTCGCACTTATCGAAGCGTTTGGTATCTAACCATCCGATCATTGAAGCGGAGGTCGTGTACGCCGCGCGCGCAGAATACTGCCAGACAGCAGTGGATTTCCTCGCAAGACGGACCCGCCTGGCGTTCCTTGACGTCGATGCCGCAGAGAAAGCTTTGCCGCGCGTGATCGCACTGCTCGGTGCTGAACTCGAATGGGGGGTCATGCGACGAAGGAAGGAATTAGCCGCCGCGAAGAGTTACCTTGCCACGTTTAAACACAACTAGCGATGAAATTTAATTTTTTTTAATCCAACATATCAGCCCCACTCATCCGGCGGTGGGGAAAACATCTAGTAAGAGGCGATTTGCCTGCTTCTTAAGCGAATTGCTATTGCCACGCATGATGATATCGTAGAAACCGCGAGACAGTCGCGCGTATTGATCCAATTCCGCCTGAACGACTTCATTAGACATGTTCTGGGAAATTTTCATCAGCTCAGAGTTACTAACGTTTGTCTGCTCCACTGTTTCGAGGAGCGCCAGCCCATTGGCTGCCTCTGGATTACCGCTTTCAAGACCAGCATTAAACGCATCTAGAGCGGAGTCTAGCTCACCGTTGATTATTCCCGTGTATCCCAGAGAAGTGTAGGCGCTCATGACTCCACTTCTAGCCGCCATTTCGTAGTACTTTTTAGCCTGATCAAAGCTCTGTTCGACGCCAACTCCTTCTTCAAAGCACATGGCAAGGTTATTCATGGCAGCAGCGTTACCCTTCTGAGCGGCAATCTTGAACCATTTTGCAGCACTAGCCCTTTCAGCACCGATGCCCAACTCTAAATATTCCAGCACACCGAGGTTGTTGTAGCAAGTTGAACACTCTGCTTTCACGCCCTCCTTGTACCACCCGCGCGCTTGCTCGTAGTCTCGCTTGACTGCGAGACCTAGTTCGTAGATTCGACCGATACTGCAATAGGCTGGAAGATAACGTCGCTCGGCGGCAAGAACATAACACTTTAAAGCCTCTTTCTTCTTTTCTAGGCTTGTTTCAGGGTCCAAAAAGAAATCAGAAGCTTCAGCCTCAAGCGTCTTTCCTCGTAGAAACAATTTGTGAGCTTCACTCGATGGTCCGAGCGGGATTCGTGGAAGAACAACTTCTTTGCGCTTTCCATGTTCGGGTTCAGTGCTCTCATCCGCTGCGACGACTGCGTTATCCGCGATTGCGGTCTCACACTCTCCTTCGCCGTACTTGACTGCTCGCAACACATAGCCAATGTCAATGTCCTGACATACGTACTGTACACCGCGAGCGTTTTCGATGAGCTCAACCTCACCGTCCGGACCAACTCGCTGCCATCGAATCGTACTATCCTTATCGATCACTCCGCTCCTAAATAAAACCTCTACGCACTCTCCCGCTTTCATTTCTCCGACTAGACGAATATCCTCGGCGTCTCGTCGACCAACGATTCCACCCGGCGAAGACGTCTCTTCTAAACGCATGTGACGCTCTGGGATGATCCAAGGAGACTCGCTGTCAACCTCTGATGGAGGAACGTATCCATCGTCTCCCACGATCGCTTGGTCCTCGAGATATCGCTTCGTAAGGGTCGCCTTGTAGTCGCCACCATCTGCTCTCACGAGGGCGAGGCTCTCCTTAAACCCGTATTGTGCACCCGCGGGCTCCTCGTTGCGCGTCCGCGACGGCACGATCGAGCGTGGAGTCGGTGACTGCGGTAAACGCGTCGCACTCCGCGACATGAGTCTGTCCAACACGCGGCGAGCACTGAAGGCAGACGGGAGTTCATTAGCGTGAGCTTGCAAGTTGCCGCTGCTTTGACTACGCGACACCTCAACGCTGCGGTACCTTTTGCGATCGCAAATCGGTTCGATGCAATGGCGAGTTTTAATACTTTTGTTTTACGAACGTGTATCTCGTTGTTACACATAAGAATCCCACTAACTGGGCAAACCAAACCTCTCTCTCACATAAGTCGACTTCTCTTGGCAGAAAAGTGCGGCGCACCCCTTAGTTCATGCGGCGGATGAGCGCGTTGATCTTGTCCTCGCGGTTACCAGCCATACCACCTTCAATGTAGTGCTTCTTCTTCTCGGTCATGCCGCCGTTCGGGGCGGAGAGCTTGAACGGCCAGAGGAAGTTGGCACACTCCTTGAAGTTCGGGCCGACGGTGTAAATCTCGTGGATCAAATCTTCAATGCAAATGATACCCTTGTCGCCGAGCACCTTCTCGATCACGGCGTTATCCGTGAGCGGAATGCGCTGCTTGTTCACCTTACCGTAGCCACGCTTGTAGATGAGCTCTCTAACGCTCTTCAAGTTCGGGTAACCGAACATGACGTACGGCTCAACCTTGCGAAGCTGGTTGAGAGTCGCCTTGTTCGCCTTCATGAAGATGCCGTTGTGGATTTGACGGAGGCGAAGGAGTTGGAGAATCTTCTTCGTCTTCGGGTGGATGTCGTTCAAACCACGGAGGCGCATGACAAAGATGAGCTTGTCCTCCGGTTCGACGTAGAAGCCACCCTTGGCACGCGCTTCACGCTTGAGGCGCACGAGGTCGGCTTCCTGCTCGGCGTGACAAGCAAAAGTGAAAAGGCTTGGTCAGTCTCTCGTTCGATGGCTCGCATCTCGCGCGCGCGAGGGGCGTAAAGAGGGCATCAAAACTTTTCACCGATATCTTTTCACTCGTATCGCATCGCGTCGCGTCGCATCGCGTCAGCCGTGGCGCGCCGAGCCCCAGTCACCTCACTGACGGAACCCTAAAACGCGCCACTGGGGTCGCATCCGCCTCGCGGGCGCGTCGTTTCTAAAAACACTCACCTGGTCGCGGTACTCCTTGACATACTTCTCCGCGCGCTTGAAGATTTCCTCACGCTTCTTTTCGCCCGAAGCCTTGGCCTCGGCGGCAGCGGCAGCCTTTTGGGCAGCCCACTGCTCGTCGCGCTTGCGCTTCTTGAGGACGGATTCCGGAACAGTAGACGGCTGTGCGAACGATGCGAAAAAAACGCGCGCGTAAGGTTAGTATCCCGTCGTGACGCGCGAGCGAAACGAAACAAATCAAAATTTAACCCATCGCGTTCGTCCCTTTCCAACGCGCGTCGCCCGCGGTTCGGTTCTCTTTCCCCCTCGCCGTCTCCCCGATCGACAGCGCAGCGCCCCGCCGACGCCACTTTAGGGTCACGCGAGCGATCCCACGCCGCGGACCTCCTCTCCCGAAGCCCACGCAGCGCGTCCACCGACCGACGCAAACCATAGCGCGCGCACGTAATATTTCCCCTTCATATTTTATCCTTCGCGTCGTCGTCGTCACGTACCATCGTCTCGTCTCCGCGTCGGTTTAAGAGGTCGATGCGTCTCCACCCACGCCCAGTCGTGCGCTCTCGTCGAGCCGAGTCGCCCAGAGTCGTCCGCGGTCAGTCGGTCCAGTCGTCGTCCACATGTCCGATTGCCAAATACCACCGTGTTGACACCTCATTTCCGGTATCAAATGCGATAAGAGTTGAGGAGAAGAATTAAAAAAACGATCGCATTCGATACGTTGTCTGGTCAAACAGTGCGAGTAGGGTGCTCCGACCGGACAGATGACAAAAGCAAAACCCGCGCCGAGCGGGGCGAGGAGACGAGTCGAGCACAATCGAGACGATTTTGGAATGAAAATGAACGAATGCATTCGAGCGCGAGCGTTCGCGACGGACGGACGGGACCGACGGACGACAGACGACGACCACGACCACGACGGACGATCGTCGACGGACGATCTCAGCCGGTCGCGAGCGAGTGATAGAGGAAACCGAAACGACGGGAGGGGTACCACGGGGAAAATGTCGATCGGGTCGAGCGTGCGCAAGCTGGAGACGAACGCGTACGCGGCGATCTTGAAGGCGATGGCTGTGACGGGGCTGACGTGGGATCGGGAGGAATTTTTGGCGCGTCTGCGGTTGGAGCTGAACATATCGAGCGAGGAACATGCGAGGATGCGGGAACAGATGGATGCGGATGATAACGTCGAGCGGTTGAGGTCGGGGTACGTGGAGTACAAGGAGGGGCAAGAGCTCAAGAGACAGAGAACGGAGGAACGCGCGTTCGCGGCGCAGCAACAGGCGGCAGCGAGAGCGGCGGCGCCGCCGCCGGTGAGGAGAAAACCTCAACACAGTGCGAACCGGGCGCCGAAAATTACGCCGGCGCAGCTCGCGGCCATGGGCGTGAACGAGTACATCTGCAAGAAGGTGAAGAGATTTTGGCCGAGCGAAGGGGGATGGTTCGACTGCATCATCACAGACTACAATACAGAGACGAAACAGCACTGTCTCACGTATGATATCAACACACCGAACGAATCCTATGAATGGGCTGATATTTCAACGTTTTCTCCTCGAGAATTCAAGATTGAGGATGGTAAGATCGACATTAACGAGCTTCAAGCTTTCTCGCAAGGACCGGCGGTGGCTCCGGTCGGATCAGCAGAACCTGTCCCGGTTGCTGGTGCGCCGACCGATTCCATCGTTGCGGCGGCGAGTAAGGCGCGCGATCCGGCAAAGTTTAACGCCGTTAAACAAACGCTCACTGCGGAGGAAGAAGCGCTTCGCGCCCAGCTCGCGGCGCTTGAAGACAGCGACGACGACGAAGATTAATTAAATTAGACCAAGAAGTAATAAAACTCAGTGTGTTGCTTCCTCTACACTTTCCGATACCAATCCGCGAGCGTCCCCAACGGAATCCCACAGTGATAACCTAAAACTATGAGCTGATTGACTAACGTAACCTTGGCAAAACCTCGGTCATCCCAGCGACGAGCGCTCGTGGTGACCTCGCCTTCAAATATGGTGGGCGCGCCGTGCCTTTGAAGCTTTTGTGCCATGACGTAATCTTCCATGAAAGGTAACTCATCGAACCCACCGACTTTTTCAAAAGTTTTCTTTCGCACGACTAACGCTTGGTCGCCGTACGGCATTCCAAACACTTTAGATCGTGTGTTTGTCCCAAATTCTATCGCGCAACGCAGGAGAGCTCGAAGACCGAGACCGCTGCCTTGGTCCGAGCTCATCTTAAACTTGAACGCACCCCAGTCTTTCGACCGACGACCACGAGGGTTGTTGAACTCATGCATCACTAAATCGTAGTAGTCGACAGGGAGCGTGCTATCCGCGTGCAAAAAGATTAAGATATCATCATCTTTCGCGCTGGCCGCGCGCCCTGCCATCGCCGCGCCGTGATTCATCTGTTTCGCTCGTCCCTTGTCGCATCGTACCACCTTGACTCCGCCCGCTCGCGCTACGTGAGCAGTGTTATCAGTACTTCCACCATCCACGACGATTATTGTAGCCTTTGGATGCTTGGCGCTCGATATCGCAGCGCTTACTCTGCTCTCCTCGTTCAAGGCTGGAATAACGACTGTGAACGATCCGTCCCGTCGACCTCGCGCTTTGAAAGACCCAGCCGCGCCGGACTCGTCCGATGTGGATGTCGATGCCTCACAACGCGACGCGCGATCGGCATCGCATCGGCGCCGAAACATGAGAGGTCGACCTGGTGTGAGGAGGACGTGGGCTGAGGTCAACACGGTGTCGTTTCGTATGCGTGACAAATACCCACGGACCCGAATGAAGACACGGACTTGGATGCTGTGTGCGGTGATGGCGATGCTCGTGCGCGCGGAAAGAATTGACGCACAGCTGAGTCAGTCTAGATTGGATGATCCGCGGACTGTGCGCGCGTATGTCGTCGATGCTGACGAGTGTTCTTTGCGGGGACGAGTGAACGATGAAACGTCAGTGGACTCTCGAGGTCAACGCTCGCGCTACTTTCCTGTGAAAGAGGTAGGTAGCCAGTGCGATTATGGTACAAACTCCCTCGCACTTGGGTCCTCGATCAACTCGATTCAAGTCGAAGAAGCGGCCGATGATGAAGCCGCAAAAAGCTTCGGCGACATGTTTGTCAGTCAAATGTCAATAGAGATCTGGTTTTCTAATGATTTGGCTACATCCTCTCAAGAGGCTACGTTTCCTATTTTAACCATTGCTGATCGAAGCAGTGAAGAGTTATTGATGGAGATTCTCGTCGATAACAAGCTTTGGATTGTTGAGAAATTGTTCGGCTACAAACTGGCAAGATTTCCGTTGGGCGTCCCTGCGAAGGAGAATTGTCATATGGTGCTCAATATCGATCATTCTAGCGTAAGCGTTTATGTCAACTCCATCTTACGACACTTTTATCCAATGAATTTGACTGTACCACCGAGTCAAGCCGCAGCGAGGGCGTACTTTCGTCTCGGTGGAAGAGCAGACGGTGTACCCGACGCCTGGTGGAAGGGTAGTTTTCAAGTGATTACCCTGTATTCCGAAAAGCTTCGCGTAGAAGACGTTCAAGAACTATATTTGGCTGGCACGAAAACTTCTTCTGACTCCATACTTGAGTCCTTTGAAACCAACACGACCATTGATCTGCAAGAAAAGCCCTTCGTGGCCATGTTTAACACTGTTGCACAGTTGAAACTAAACCAAACGCGTTTAGATGTGTTATGTGACGAGAACAAACGCACCTGTGGCTTAAGTTATCATTCCAAATTCGTTGTGCGGAACTTACCATCCCACGGAATGCTTATCGACTGTTTGAATGATCTGAAATTGGATGTCGGTGAGACGTACGAAATTGATAGATTTTGCTATTCTGCAAGTGCAGCGCCGTTCAACGTTCAGAAGCCAATGTTCAATTTTCTAGACAGCGTCGTTTTGAGCATCCTTGATGAATCTTCAACGCAATTCCGATTCTTGATCGATGTTCACAAGGGCATCCTAGTGTGCAACACCTCTCTGTCGTTGGTCGAAGATAGTTTGGCGACAACCACGCTTCGAGCCATTAGCACGATAGAATCGATAGGATCGAATTATCCTCCGGTGTACTTTGTCATTTCAGACATTGAGTATGGGTCATTGTTTTTCAAGAATGGGACGAAGATACCGTCTGGTCAGACGGTTGAAGGTTACAGTTGTAGTTGCACGCCAAACTGTTTCGAACACATTCTTCATACAATTTATTGCAAGTGCTTGGACATTGTTTTCATCCCGGCGCCAAACTATTTCAATGAATACGATTACTATTTTGGTCCAGAACATCCGCCGTGGTCGCTTGAACCTGCCCAGTTGACCTATCACGTGACAAACGATTGGCAACAGTCCACGCCGGCGACACTCAACATTTATGTACAAGGCGAGACGGACGTAACAAGACTTTCGGTAAATCAAACCACGTTCAACGCTCCATATTTGCAGAGGAGTCACATTGGTACCTTTGATGTCTGGAGTAGCGACTTGGATGCCGATCAACTTGTAGTCATGATTAGTTCCACGCACTCCAACTTGTTTGCAATATCAAACTCTTCTGCAATGGCGCTGTGCGAAAACCCCTTTCTGGTGGGAGATGGAACAGGAAACAGCCAGATCAGATTTAAAGCAGTACCTAGTGTCATTTTAGCCATCCTGAATAGCCTTACTTACATCAATATCGGCCGCGGAGTCACTCAAGACGAGGTTCAAATCACAGTTGAAGACACTGTGGTGATCATAGTTGCGCTGTTGGGATGAGAGAGACAGCATGTACATCACGCCATGTAAACAAATATCTTATTAGTTACGTTTCCCGCGAAAGTCGCACAGTGACCCGGTCAAAATTCATTTTTGCGTGACATGTCACATGTGGAGTGCGAACTCGCTAAACTGTGCACACTGCCATGCTGCACGCCACAGCCCGCGCCGCGGGTGCCCGACCACCGATGAAGCACAAGGTCCCGAGAAACGAGAAATCCCTCGTGTGTTTCATCCAAGCGCTCGTTGGTACGACCGTAGTGATCGAGTGTCGAGACGACGTCGCTATAAGGGGCCAGCTTGAACACTGTGACGATGAGATGCACTGCACACTTACGAGTGCTATACGCGTGACCCCTGACGGAGAAAAGACACGACTCGATAGAGTCTTCGTGAGGGCACGCATGATTCGATACGTTCATTTCGCGCCGAGTATCGACCCAGCGGCGCATATGGAGCAGAAGAGGTTAGACTGGTTTGAAGCAGCACGTCACTATGCGAGAAAGGCAGTTTTTGGGCCAAAGAATGCTGCAAAAACTTCAACGGGTACCTGAGCGAGCGATCCGTGATGCGATTTATTAAGACGCGATCGTGTGGGATGATAGATGACGTAGCATTTTAGAATTAGCTTTGTATGGCAAGTAGCATTTAGCATAGTGGCAGTTGACGTCTCAAGCAGTTTCTACCGCCTTTATTGCAGCAGCCTTACTCATGATCTCCTCTAATCGTTCCCATTCAGCGTAATAGAGCTCCTGCTTAGAAACCTTGGTGTCTTTTTCTTTTTGTATTTCTAGCGCTTTGTTAACGTCAGCCCCTGCATTGAACAGCTTGGCATCCAGTGCTGATATGTCCTTGTCCAGTACTTCGAGTGCCTTTTCTATCTTGCTGATAATCCCAGGGGCATTGTGAGCCTCACGAAGGAGCTCCCGTTTCTCCTTCTCCGCTTGTTTCGCCGCAGCTTTTTCCTCTTCGCTCAGCTCTCGACATTTCTCGGCAATAGAAGTATGTTGCACCGACGCTTCTTCCTCCTGCGACCGAACATAGTCGCGAAGCTCCGAGTAAGATCCACTCCAGTCGCTAATCCCCCCTTTACCGTCAAAAACAAATATATGATCCGCTAAATTATTGACGAATTGCCTGTCGTGGCTAACGATCAACACGCAACCATCAAAATTGGACAACATGTCCTCCAGTGCTTCAATTGTATCGAGATCAAGATCATTCGTAGGCTCATCGAGTATTAAGAAGTTAGGACAGAGTGCCAAAACGGTAAGCATCTGGAGCCTTCTCTGTTCACCACCACTAAGAGCACCAATTTGTACGGCTTGTTTGCCGTCGGTAAAGTTGAAGCGCTCCAGTAATGTATATACACTTAAGCGTTGTCCAGCAAAACCGCCTATGAGATCTTTGGCCTCACCCTCAACCTCTTTGACGTAGTCAACCACGCGCATAGTTGGGTCTCTGAAATTAACCACTTGACTATAATACCCGAACGAAACAGTCTCGCCCACGGATACCCACCCAGAATCAAGCGGGATTTCCCCTAGAATTGTTTTGATGAGCGTCGTCTTCCCGGCTCCATTTGGGCCTACCAATCCAATTTTCTCACCCTTGTTGAAAGCGTAACTGAATCCGTCTAATATCATCTTATCTCCAAATGATAATCGGGCTTGGTCAAACTCTACGATCACATCACCCATGCGTGAGGATGATACTTCTCCAAGCTCGACAGACTTTGTTTTTGTGCCCTTGTAATTCACACGCTCAGTGAGGCTTGAGAACCGCTCAATCCTTGCTTTTTCTTTTGTAGATCGAGCCTTGGGCTGGCGTCTCATCCATTCTTGCTCTTTCTTGAACATGTTCTTGGCCGCTTGTAGTTGCTGTGCCTCTGTCGACCACCTTTCTTCCCGTTGTTCTAAGAAGGCTGCATAACCTCCGCGGTGCCGATAGGACCCGCCGCGTCCATCAAGCTCTAAGATATCTGGACACACGTTATCGATGAACATCCGATCATGGCTCACTAGTAGCACTGTGAGCTTTGACAATCGGAGTTGATCTTCCAGCCACTCGACGCCCTCGACAGACAGGTGATTCGTCGGCTCATCGAGAATCAGAAGATCTGGTGTTTCGACGAGAGCAGCCGCCAAAGCGACACGCTTTCTTTGCCCCCCTGAAAGTTCGCCCATTTTGTTCTCGATGAACGAGTCGCAGCCTAGTTTTTTTAGTGCAATTTGTGTCTTTTCTTCTAAGTCCCATGCGTTCATCGCATCCATATCGGCAATCGCCGATGACATCAAATTGTCGTCAAGCTCTCCTCTGGAAGCTGCTGCCATAACAGCGTCATACTTTCGCAGTGCCCTCATCACGGGAGTATCGCTGGCATATACAGCATCGAGCACCGTGAGGTTCGGATCGAAATACGGCTCTTGATCGACGAAACAAACGCGTAGACCCTTCCGGCGCCAGACTTCGCCATCCTCCAACCCTACCGGACGACCTCCCAGTGTCTGCAGCAGCGTGCTTTTCCCACTCCCATTTGGCCCGACGATAGCCACCTTTTGTCCTTCGCTCAGAGCGATGTCGACGTTCAAAAACTGGTAACGTTCACCGTCGTACGTATTTCTCAGCCCTTTAGCTGAAAGTATCGCCTCCTTGTCCTTTGCGTCGTACTGCTCGACTCTGCCCTCCCTGTAGACCTCTCCACCGCGTTTCCCAGCGTTTCGAACGGCCATTTGCCCCCTTCCACTCGCCTTCTCGCCGCGCCCGGCGTGCCATGACGAAGCAAGTCCCCTTGCGGCGGCATCCACCTGGGATGTCGCGACCACCATTTTCGTCGCGGCACCTTGTGCCGGGACGTTTCCTTTTCTGATTTTATCCAGAGAAAAAGTGCAGTTCAGCCGTCAGAGCCAAGCGGGTCGAAACCGAAGATGACGTTGGCAGACGTTGTGAGCGCGCCAAAGAGATGTACTTGTGCGGTTTATAAAAGCCATCGGATCGGCGCGGGCGCAGATGCGAGGGCGAGAGCGAACGTGAGCGTCCGTGCTGGCGATGCCTCAACAACCTCCTCTAGTGAGTACGACGTTCCATACGACGTCGTCAATCGGCAGACGAAGAAGAGTGATGGTTACGAACTACGAGTGTATGGAGCATATTATGTCGCCGCTACCCCATACGAGAATCGTGAGCGCGGTCTAACAACGCTGCTCGAATACCTTGAAGGTGGCAACGAGGAAGGGGCGATGTATCCGCCAACGCAACCTCTGACCACGAGGTACAATGACGAAGGGAAGACGATGGAACTAGCGCTTCTCGGAAGGCGCGCACGTGAGAGTATCGCGGCGCCTAGGAAGGATAGTGAAGTGAGGGTAATCGCCAGTGGTGGCGAACTTCTTGCGGCTGTTGAGTTTGAAGGGAACGCAACTCCAGAGATTGCTGAGTACTACCGGTCAAACCTCACATCAGCGCTCGAAAAGAATGGTTTGAAGTGTGCAAATCCGAATGCGTTTAGAATCAACACGTTCGGTCCGCTGTATAGTCTAAAGACGCGGCGAAACGAACTTCTTATGGAGGTCAACTTAGGATAGTGTTGCAATTGTTGGTGGTGGTGTTACATTTCAACATTCTCTAATGTTGTGCCGATGTTCCTGATCAAAACGCTTCTATTTTTTCTTATCGACCATGTCGAGCGCTAGAACGGTCGCCGCGTCGATCGTCTCTCGCGTCTGACGCAGTTGTGCTCTTCTGCGTACCTTGGCGTCTGCCGCTGCTTGTTTTTGTTCAGATGTCATCTTCGCTCTCCTGCGCTGTGATCGAAGCCTCTCCCGCTCTCTCTGCTCTGCCGTCTGATTCATGCGTCGCTGGATGCTTCTAATCCTTTCTTTATTGCGTCTTAATTGCTTCTTTCTAGCTTCTTCATCCTCTTCAATCTCGTCGATACCGCTGTTGTCAAGGACGAGCATGAGACTCGACCCTTCCCCGAGCTCAGCCACCTGCGTAGCCACGGCGAGAGGGTCGTCCGCGTAGTCTTCTTCTTCATCAACCTCGATTTTCTGATTCGATCTCCCCCTCACGACCTTCGTAGCCTGTGTTTTACGCTTCGCCATATCTCTGGCAAAGCGCGAATACGCTGTCTGAGACGAAGACTGTCCCCACGGATCACAGTGATCGAGCGATTCGAGCAATTAAACCGCCCTGATCCCACGCGTGCCCGCCGCTAACTCTTTCTCGCGCGTTCCTACCCGCTAGCAATCCACCGCGACCGCACTCTCCGCGTACACGCGTCCAGCTTTCCGTAAGTTCAACGCGTCTCCGGGCCCCTTTGATCCAACGGCGTGTGGCGAGCAGTTTTTCCCGGCTCCCCGCCCGCGACCCGCCGTCACCCGCGCGCGCACGCGCTGCGTCGATCCTTTTCCCTCTTCCGCGTCCGTCTTCCCCGCGCGCGTATCGTTTCCACCCGCTTCGCACCGCACCCTCCGCGCTCGATGGTCCGGACGCGACGAGCACCGCACGCGAGTGTCGCTCGGCGCACGCGTCGGTCGGATGCGGGACGGGTGCCCGCTTTAAGTTACCTTGTGATTGTTTGTCCATACGTACAGGAATGTACTACCTAGATTCGCTTCGGTGCACACGCGCGGTTTGTTTCATTGTATACCGTGTAATCAATCTATCGTATGTGGGTGTAGCCGTCGCAGCACGTGTTGCGATGAATGATAAAAATACCGTAAAATGTCACAAAAAAAACCAGACCGAGATCGCGCTGGACCGGGTGTGGAGGTCGCGACCCAGGGGGGTCGGGGGGGTCGGATCGGGTCGGCCTCGCGCGCGCGACGGGAGACGCCGACGGGGCGCGAGAGACGGCGTGAGGACGGCCGACTCGGAGCATGTTTTGCGCGGTGAGCGGGACGACGCCGAAGGAACCGGTGGTGACGCCGAAGGGTGTGTTGTACGAAAGATCGGTGATAGTCAAGGCGATAGAGGTACGAAGGAGCGAACGCGCGGTGAGCGACGACGACGACGAGGACGACGAATGCTGCGCGCGAGAGACTATTGGAATTGCTGCGACGACTGGAGAGGTTTGGAAGGAGACTGACGAATTGGGGAACTCGCGCGAATGTTTTTAACGCGGTTTTTAGGAGACTGGAGAGTGTCCGGTGACGAAGGAATCGTTGAGCGTGGATGATTTGATCGCGGTTCAGCCGCAAAAGTGGGTTAACCCGAGACCAGAGGCAACGATGTCCGTGCCGGGTCTCTTGAGCGCGTTTCACAACGAGTGGGATGCCCTGATGTTGGAAACCCATGCGCTGCGAAAGGAGTTACAGACGACCAGGCAAGAGCTTAGTCACGCGTTGTATCAACATGATGCCGCGTGCAGAGTGATCGCGCGCATGATGAAGGAGAGAGATGACGCGAGAGACGCCCTTGCAAATGCCAAGGGCTCAGGAAAGAGAAGCGCGGCTGACGCTGTCGAGCCAGAGTCCAAGAAGAAGCGTGGTGGAATTTCTGCCGATATCATCGCGAAGATGGAAACCATGGCTAAAGAACTTTCTGGTCCTCGGAAAAAGCGTGCGATTTCGAGCACGCTCGCGACGACTGATGATATCAGTGGGTACGACTCCAAGGTGACCCAAGCGTTGCACAAGACGACTTCTGGTGGTATCAATGCGATTGCCATCAAGCCGAGCGATGAAAACATCATCGCTACGGCGAGCATCGATCACACTGTTGCGATCTTTGATAAGGCTAGCTCTCAAAGAGTCCAACAGCTCAGTGGTCACTCGAAGAAGGTCCACGACGTTAAGTTTGTCGGTGACAACCTCCTCTCCGCCGGAGCTGACAAGATTGTCAAGCTCTGGGGATCTGATGGTGCCGAGAAAGCTGTGTTCAGTGACCACACAGCGGATGTGACAAGTGTCAGCGTTCATCCTTCGAACAGCTATTTTGTTTCCACTTCCTTGGACAAGACGTGGGGCTTCCACGACATCGCCTCTGGAACTTGCATCACGCTGGTCAACGATGACACTGACTCGGCGATCACGTGCGGAAGTTTCCATCCGGACGGTGTTATTCTAGGCATGGGCACAAAGGATGCGGCTGTTAAGCTCTGGGATGCGAAGGAATCTCGAAAGTTGCTTCAATTAGATGGACATACCACTGATGTTACCGGCTTGTCCTTCTCTGAGAATGGCTACTATCTCGCCACTTCTGCGAAGGATGGTGTCAAGGTCTGGGATCTTCGCAAGTCGAAGATCGTGCATGAAATCGAATGCCGTGATGCGCACGCTGTAGCTTTCGACCACAGTGGTTCTTACCTCGCTATCGGTGGGCACAATGCGCAGATTTACCAAGTCAAGGGAAAGTGGGACATGCTCAAGGAATTCAAGGTTGCCAAGACTGTCAAGGCAGTCGCGTTCGGACGCGATGCGCGCTCTCTTGCGGTCGGCAGCACCGATCACAACTTGAGAGTTTTTGCCTAATCCGTTAGTGGTACAACTTGTAGCGATGAATTATTGAACAATCTTGAGGCGCGACACTCCCAATAACTAAAAACCACGAGAGCGTCTTCTACTTTTACAACCGCGCTTATCCCGACACTATGTGTGGACGGCGGAATCTCTAGGGCTAGAAAAGACGTCTACCGCATTATTTCTTGCTTTCAACATCCTTACCGGCCTTGGGTACGTCGTAACCTCCGAGGAACCACTTCTTCAAGTCGAAATCCGCCGGAGCCTCGGGCCAGTCGTAGTACTGTTGTGCGCCGTAAGCTAGCGCGGCGGTAGCGCACAGTGCAATGGTAAACTTGTCATAAGATCGCATAAAACGCTTGGCTGCGTCTGACTGCGGCATCTTGGCCCTATCCACCTTCCTCGTGCGCTCGAATGGCGTCAAGGAGGGGAAAGTGAGGCTGCACAAGAGGAAGTTTGTTTCACTAGCTACTATAGTTGGATCACAATTCTAAATCATTCTTGAGATCTGCGCGCTTTTTTCCAGGCGGGAGAAGGATCGTAATCTTGAATTGGTTGCTGCGACAATCGCACGGATCTTCGTCGTTCATTATCCTCCGCCGAGTCAATTGCCTCGTCATCCTCGATCTCGTCTTCGTTGCGACCATCCTCCTCTACGTAGGGATTTGCCACGTCTCGCTGTACACAATCAACAGCTTGCGCGACGACATTCACAACTTCAGATTGATGCTTCATGATTGCCGTTCTTTCGCTTGCTTTGTTGACAGAGTTATCGATGAATACTTTCATGGAATCTTGAGTGCACGGTTTGGCAACTTTGAGCAGCTCGAAAAGGTTTGGAGGGAACGCAACATCTGCGTTGACTTCTTTGCCTTCTTTGAGCTCGCGAGCCTTCACCATTCGAGTACGCCATGTACTCAAAGCGTTGTAGACAGCCAAGCTCATCTTTTCTTCTCGAGCCCGCGCCTGCACGGCTTCCGGAGCAAGCGACTCTTCCAAGAATTGGTTAACATTTGTTTGGGTGCCTGGTTGGGTACCAATCGGGTCCATGACGACGACAGTTGTCGTATCCAAGGCGGCTTTTCTACCTGAAGTGCGCTGTTTGATGTACAGGTTGAAGGCTTCTCGACCTCTCTCCATGGCCTCGCACCTTTGTCGATTGTAATGGATGGTTGTCACTGTTGTCGCAAACAGACCACCCTCGCTACGTATAGTGTTCTCAGAGAGATATCCACGCAACACTAGCGCCCGAGCTAAGCGTTCTGAATCAGACTTGTCCAGTCCTTTTCCAGAACCATAACCCGGCAGTCGATTGTACTGCTTTTGGGTGACAGCCTTTGCGTTGGAACCTCTGAAAACATCGACAAGCAAGCCAATACCAATCCCTTCAGGAGTTGATTTAACTATCTTCAAAATTCCAATGGCGTAATGCGACACATCAGTCGGTTCAAACTTGGCCCCTGCTGCTATTGCCGCGCACGAGTCGCACATGCCTCGACACCTTTGGCGATCAAACCTTTCATCAAAATGAGCCATGAGCTGCGTTCTGCGGCAATCTGCCAAATTCTCACAGTATGAAACCATGGTGTTCAGGGACTCCAAGTTGTTTTGCAGCACCGCGGGTTGGGCTCGCTCCTTTTTTGCGCTGTCTATGAGCATACTACGAGCTTTTGAAGCATCACCCCAACTATAAAAGAGGATGCACAAACCATGCTCACCATCCCGTCCAGCACGGCCACTCTCCTGGTGATACGCTTCCAAGGACTTTGGCATGCTATGATGGAATACGAATCTCACATTGGGTTTATTGATACCCATACCGAACGCGACAGTGGCGCAGATCACCTGAACTTCCCCTCGTTGCCACATTTCTTGATGTTTCTTACGCGTCGCCTCAGGAAGTCCGGCATGGTACGGCGCAGCGCGAAGTCTTCTTGGGAAACGACGACGGTCATCGCCTTCTATCTTTGAAAGCTCCGTTGCCAATCTTTCGCAGTCGTTTTGACTGAAGCAATAAATGATTCCGCTTTGAACTCGGGCATTTCTTACCAGGCCACGCTCGACAATCAAGTCCTTAATCTGACTCACCATTGCCTTGCCTTTGAGCTTTGGATGAACCTCATAGGTCAGGTTGGTTCGGTTGAAAGTGTCAAAGAACCTCAGACACTTTGGCAGATTAAGTTGTCTGACGATGTCGTCTTGAACTCTTCGCGTCGCCGTTGCCGTCAAGCACATGATGGGGGTCGTTGGAAACAAGTGTTTCAAACCGCGAAGTTCAGTGTAATCCTTTCTGAAATCGTGCCCCCATGCACTTATACAATGCGCTTCGTCCAGCACAAACCGGTTTAACATGCCCCTATTATATAGTCTTTGCAAAGCTGACTTGAGCTTACCGCTTCTTACGACCTTTTCAGGCGTAACGTACAGAAGACGTAGGTGTGGTGTAGCCTTTGAAAGGTCCGCATAGACTTCATTGTCGCTTTCCTTCGCTGCTGAAAGACATGTAGCAGATATTCCGATTTCACTCAAGTGGTAAAGCTGATCTTGAATTAATGAAATCAATGGAGAGATGACCACGGTTATGCCAGGTTTCACAACGGCGGGTAATTGATAACAGAGTGACTTACCACCGCCAGTTGGCATGAGCACTAGACAATCTCGCGCCGCCATGGTTGCATTCACGGCCAGGAGCTGCAAGCTACGAAATGACTTGGCATTGAAAGTGTTCCGTAACGTTGCTTCACACAATTTACTCCATTGAAAGTTCGTATGTCCCCAATCTTTGGCGTCTCCACAGTTCATCTGGCAGTCTACTGCTTCGATATTGTTGCCTGTGTTCACAGATCCAATACCGTTCATTGGGATGACCACGTCGTCTCCTACTTCTAAATCGTCGTTCCAGCCTGGAAAATTCCGGTTGTCAAAGTTTTCTGTCGTTGGGGGCATAGACCAATTGTTTTCTGGGGCGTGAAACGACGTAGATGGCGCCTGATACTGTGGAAGCTCCATGGGCCTCTGCAACTGGTGTAGCGTATGAGTATCCATCGATGCGTTCGCCATCGTCGGAGGCATACTCGTCCGATTACTAGTGCACACACGAACGATAGTTTCAGCTTCGACACGTTGCCTCATGAGTAGCTTTCGATCACTATTCTTCAGGACGACGTCATCGTCTTCAAGCTGGAAAATAATTTTATCAAGTTCTGGCTTCAGCTTCTCCACATGTGATACTCTGTGCTGGCAGTCTCTTAGAGATACACCGTGTTCACACAGCCAATCCGCACCCGAACCATCCAGCGGTGGCGCTTGACAAACGTCCACAGGCGGCATTCTCACCTGCGTCGGTGGGACTGATGCCGTAGGCTGCACCTGCAGCGGCACAGAAACCAGCTGCGGTGTTGGTTCTGTCCGCCTGGTTATCGTCGATGTGATCTCTGGGGCGATCGTCGACGACTTTGTGAGAGGAGAAATGGCACGTTTTTGCTTAACCACCTCTTCGACATCGAAATCAGCCATGAAGTCGTCGTCATCATCGAACTCAAATGCGTCTTGCGCGCTACACTCTGCGCTACCTGTCGCAGCCTGAGCGTGGGATACCACTGCTGGTTTGTCTGCCGCTGCATCGACACTGGTGTCGGACGGCACGATTGGTGCGACACGACTATTCACGTGGCTCTCTTTCATTCTAGTTTTAGCTCTTGGAATCCTTGAACCTGGGTCCGGAATGCTCAGACTAGAATACTGACTGTTTAAAAAAACCACGGCTCTCCGCAAGGCGGGGTCGTTCAGACTCGATGGCGCCACCGCAGTCCGGATCGCATCGCAATCAACCACACTCGCGAGCGCATTGACAGCCAATTCGTCTCTCAGAGGCGCTCCGAGAGGATTTTGAGTGGAGAACGAGTATGTAAAGCCTCGTTCACTCGTAGAAGCGGTCGCGGGCATCGTGAGCCGTCTCGTTGACCCGTGTCAACCGTCGAACTGCCTCAAGTAGTGCTCGAGGATCTATGAGCGCGCGCAAACTTCGCGGTGCTTAAGAGTACATCCTTTGCACACCGGTCTTGACTCACGTGAAAATTGTGAGCGTTGGAGTGACGTGCGCCGGTGGTTCTTTAGAGGGGGACATGGTGCCGCGTTTTCAGTGTGTTTCATTGCTATCGAAATTAAAACATTAGTACAGTCAACTTTAAGCCTCAACGCTCGCAGCAGCGCGATCAAAGTCAATCTCCAGGCTTTCTATCTTCGCCAAGGCTTCGTTCGCCGTTCCAGTCGACTTCATAGCCCCGAAGAATCTGGAAGACGATTTGCCGAGGTGAAGCGCGCATGTGGCTAAGTTGGCGAGAGTCTCGGCGTCCTTGCTGTCTAACGCAATCGCCTCCAAAAGATCACGCTCGGCATCGTCATAGCTGCCCATCATCATAGAGCATACCGCAGAGCCATTATAAAGCTTCGGCGTCCACTCATACTTATCACCAAGCTCTTGATAAATGTAAGAAGCGTCTTGGATCTTCTTACCACCGCTCGCCATGTGAGCCCAGGCGCAGGCGAGTTGAACAATGGTCGAATCGTCATCAACAGCTTGCATCATCTTCGCCTGCTTCTCGGCAAGCTCAGGTCGGTCGGTCTTGCACAATAAATTGACCATCATCGCGTTCAATTCGAGCGAGAGACCGGTATGGCAGCACTTCATGGCGTCAACATAGTTGCCCTCGTTTGCCAAAATTGTTGCCCCCATGAGCTGCACCGTGGCGTCTTGAGACATGTATTCGTCCTCAACCATCGCGGTGATCTCGCCCACGATGCTTTCTTTGTCACCTCCAGACAGGTATTGCGCCAATAACTTGACAGCCTTGAGCGATACGGGTGCATCTGCCCCAGTCTCCGAGATTACGATCTGCATAGTAATCGAGCACAAAGAGCAAATCATCGTCAGTCATCTCATCCACATAGAGCGGGAACGAGCGTAAGCGAGCGCGTTGTGCGAAACAAATACACTACTCGCATCTGTTTCGATGCCTTCTCTTCGAACGACGCTCTAAACGTACCTGAGTCTCTCCCAAGGCGACTCGCGATCGAGCCACGAAAACGTCTCGACGAAGCGCGTCGATGTCGCCCACGTCGTCGCACTCCGACGCGGCTTCCACGCATCGGGCGTAAGCACCGATGTGGAAGTAGTTCTCCATCAGGAAGAAGGCCTCGCTCGACATTTCGTCGTCTATGCTCGCCGTCGAGTGACGCACTCTTCCTGGTGAGTTTCCAAACGTATGGTATCGTGGTAGGTGTATGCACAAACAGTTAGTTTGGGTTCGTGCCGCCACCTCGCGACGCTCCATGGAGGAGGTTGACGGGCGCGCTGAGCGATCCGAGCAGGCGACGGCGTCGAAACCGGACGAAGACATCGACCGCTCTTCGAAGCGTGGACTCGTTCCGCGTCGAGCGATAGATTTCGTGCGCTTTGATGATGCGAATGACCACGGTCGTAGTTTTGCTTCGAGCGAGGTGGCGAGGAGGCTCAAGGAGGACCCGGCGTTCGAGTCGTGGTCGAGGCACAGGGGGATAAAAAAGGAGATAACTGAAGCTTACGCGGCTTTGAGTGCGACGAGAAGAGCGCTACGAGATCAAGAGTTGGAACGAGAGGCGTTTGGCGACGGTGAGGACCTCGTCTTTGTAGAGCTGTGTAGCGGCCGGGGCTTCATTTCGATAGTGTTTGCGGATGCGTTTCCCAAAGCGCGTCTATATATGGTTGACAATGATGATAGGATGGATGTGACGCACCTTGATGCGTACGATCCAGATCGTTTGTCCTTTCATTTGTTGGACTTACATTCTGCCGAGTGTGAAGCTTTCATACGTGACATCGTGAATAGCGCCGGACTGGGTAAGACAGTCGTGCTTGTTGGGGTCCATTTGTGCGGAACGTTAGCTCATCGAGCTATTGAGCTATATGAAAACGTAGAAGGGGTGTGCGCGCTCGTCGTTTCCCCCTGTTGCTTGCCTCGTCGTAGGCGACATGATGTTTTTGGTTTCCACTGTGTTGATATAGCGCGCTCCATCACGTCACTCTCTCCGTATCAATGCTGGTGCACTCAGCTCTACTTTCGGATTCCATACACATCACGCAGAAATATGCTAGCCGATGAAGACATGCTCTCGACCCAGAATACGTTCATCACGGCTAGAAAGCCGGGATTCGGCGCAAGTCTAGATAGTTTACAGCTTAAAGCACGGCAACCAACAATAGTAGCCGGAAGCACGCGAGCAAAGTGGAAAATATTAGCGCGTTGAAGCATTATTAGAACTTTTAGTTTAAAACTTTAGAGTATTCATCATCTATGAGGGTCATGCCGACTCATCAAATGTCCTGTGTGGCCTGTCAAGCTCAAATAATAGCCAACTTTAACTTCCAACCCAGCGTTGCTCGCCGCACTCGACGGCGCTACACACGAAGAGGTGACTCGTCATCGAACGGGAAGGTCAGAACTTGAGTCTTACGTTGCATTGATATCAATACTGCAGCCTTTCCTGGGGCAATAATGTTCTCCGTCAGCTCGCCCGTTACGCGGGTCTCGGTTTTGAGAAGCGCGACCAGCTTCAAGGCCTCGCGTGCCTCTTCTCGGGCGGCTCCGGCCGCTGTGCACGGTCGCGTCGTCGCAGGTGCTTCTGTTCGCACCACTGAACGCGTTACTTCGGTACGTCACCGCGACAGCGCGCAACTCGATCGCTGGTTCCCAAAAATTTCGGTTGGGTATCTTTGAACGTTCAAAGTCCAAAGTCCAACAGAGGAGCTGTGCACATCGATAGGCCTTAACGAGCACTCTGAGCTTACTTGCAAACAGAAAGACTAACTAATATGCAATTTTCAAATTCCTCGCAGTCGGTTGTGGAAAAGCGACGATGCATTCGACACCCAGTTGTTGAAAGCTTGCCGAAGGCGAGAACGAGCGTTGTGACTGCCGCTGGAAAAGTATCCCTGTCCAACATGGATGTGAAAACGAAGACGGCCGTCTACTTCTTCCTTTGGTACTTCTTCAACATCGTTTTCAACGTCTACAACAAGTCCACTTTGAACGTGTTCCCGTACCCGTGGCTTATCTCAACACTCCAGCTCGCAGCAACAAGCATTTGGATGCTCACCGTGTGGGCCACCAAGGTGCAACCGACGCCCCAAGTCAACAAGTTGTTTTTGATGGCAGTCGCTCCCGTGGCCTTCTTTCACACCGTGGGTCACGTTTCTGCGTGTGTCAGTTTCAGTAAGATGGCTGTCTCTTTTACGCACGTTATTAAGGCTGCTGAACCGGTGTTCTCTGTCATCCTCTCTGGACCGCTCCTCGGCTCCACTTTCAGCCCAGCTGTTTGGTACTCTCTCATCCCAATCGTCGCCGGTTGCTCGATGGCTGCCATGAAGGAAGTTAGCTTTAACATCACGGGATTCCAAGGTGCCATGGTGAGCAACGTTGCTATGGTTCTTCGTAATATTACGTCAAAGAAATCGTTGAATGACTTCAAGCACATTGATGGCATCAACTTGTACGGTATTTTGGGAATTATCGGTCTCTTCTATCTCGCTCCTGCAGCTTACGTTGTTGAGGGCTCTCAGTGGGCCGCGGGTTACGCTGCAGCGGTGGCCAAGGTTGGTGAGCAAAAACTCTGGCAGATGCTCTTCTTGTCTGGCATTTTCTACCACTTGTACAACCAAGTCAGTTACCAAGCCTTGACGAACATTACTCCGGTGACGTTCAGCGTTGGTAACGCCTTGAAGCGCGTTGCGGTCATCGTTGCGTCCGTTATCTACTTCAAGAACCCGGTTTCTCCCTTGAACGCCGCTGGCTCCGCCTTGGCGCTTGTCGGGGCGTACCTGTACACTAAGGCATCTGAGGGTCCAAAGAAAGCTCCGACGGTGGCGGCCGCCACGACTTCTTCTGGCTCTTACAGTGCGTACAACGAAGCGTTCAAGGCGACGACTGGTTTGTCAAATCTCTAAGTATTTTACATTGAGTAATAAACAAAGCTTCACAAATCTGCAACTTGAGCAGCTCCATGATACCTTAATATCTCATCCCTGCGCGATTTATCCGGTAAGAATGCGACGAGGCGGAGAAGAATGTCAATGTTCCCATCACAGAGGGAATAGGCGCGAGAATATAGCGACTTGACCGACACGTGCCCTTCCTGGTATTGTCGTGCGACTGTGCGGAGCTCCATGTACGCATTTTCACCAATAAGATGAATGACCTCGAGCGCCAACTTTGAGCTCGTTTCGGGCGCCTTGCCGCGATTGGGGGCATTTCCTTTGACTAGACTACGTTTTTTATCTGGCACGTCTTTCTGCTGATTCTCGAAGAATTTTTTAATCAATTGAGAGACTTCACCAGTACCCATTACCAGCTCGTTCTGTGGTTTGCCTTCTTCGAAGTGCACGGGGATCGCCTTGTGAGCAGTTTCCGTGTGCACAGGCTCTACTCTTTCGCGGGACTCGGTGACCTCACCACCTCCGTTTCTATTGTTTATGCTTCTACGCCTTCCCCAAGCAATGATCGAAAATCGAGGATCATTGTTAGCTCTCGCCTTGGGTACACCATGTTTGAAACGCTTGTTGACTTCTGATGTGAACGCGAACACGTCTCCGTTATTCTGCGGGAACGTGAACGTATTTCCACTAGGCTCGTGCAAAAAGATGAGCTCTCTTGACCCCCCGAATGAAGCACCCATTGTGAAATCTTCTCGTTGCGCTCGTCCTCCGTATGCGTGGCTATCGTGATGGAAAGGCTTCCAGTCGCTCCCGTCTCTGTAGAAGTTCATTCGCGTAGCATAGACCTCTACGTCGAAATAATCAGCCATGTCGTCGACTATCTTCTGAAAAGTTGCGCTGAATGCAGGATTTTCATGTTTCAAGTGCTTGGACCAGTTCACCATCCCACCATTCTCAGCCTCAAGCTCCATGTCGCGCGCGAGCTCGGCGAGCAGCGTGAAGTCTTTCGCGTGACAGTGAAAGTATGGCAAGTAGATAGCATTCCCACTGAGCACGGATTCAAAATCGGCCAACAACCGACCATCCACCATTGCCGCCTCGCCCCTCAGCGCCTTGTTTGCATGTTTCAACGCGTCGTTTACCGCTCTCGGGCCACTTCCATCTTTTCCATCTGCCGTGCGTTTCTTCACGAAGCGCACTCCACCGGGTCCTTCCATGCCGCGAGCGCCAACCCAGTCGATGAGCACACACTGTTGACGCTCAATCCTGTCGCCCCACCCCGAGGTTCGTCGCTCCGAGCCTCGCAGTGACGACGAACGAGCGTCACACACGAACTTGGCGACGTACGAATTGGGTTCTATGGACAAACTGATTGTAGGTTTTAGGATAAACCCTAGGGTCCTCGAGCGAAATTGAACACTTCTGCACGAACGAGAGGTGGAGACCGAAGTGGAGAACGTGCAGAATGGGAGAACGTGCAGAACCGTTCTCCACTTCTGTCTCGCTGTGCGAGTCCGGAGTCGGACGCTGAGCTCGAGCACGAACGAGAGGGCGAGCTCGAACACGCGTCATGACGCTCGAGGATGCGATCGCGGGTTGGGAGGAATCGAAGCGTAAGGCGAAGGAAGCGGCGATTCAAGCGAGAAAGGCTGTTCAAGCTGAGGTTGTTCGGGCAACTCAGAATATTGCCAACGCTCCGGCGCCAGTTATGATGGAAAGATTCGCCGACGGAGATGGATTCGTCGATCGTGAAGCGTATCCAATCTTCGTCGAGCGAATAACAATGGGAAGCGTGATCTTTTCTCAGAGTTACGCCTCGGATGCCTGGCTGTACTTGAAGAATAATCACTTAATCTTGTCCATCTTGCTTGCACATCCGAAGCATCCGTTCTCCAAGGCTGAGCGTTTAGTTTGTCTATTTTGCTCAGTCATCATGGGCTTTGGACTGACGTGCGCCTTCAGTCTCATCACCAAGGAACCAACGAAAACCATTTTGAGCGTGGTAATTGGCGGCTTGATACAGGGTATTTACGATGCTTTATTGAGAGTATTTGCCGAGTGTTTGTGCGTTCAAGGATGCCCCCGTTGCATCGTTAAGTGCTTCGAACTCTGTGGGAGAGTTGGTATGGTTTTCCAATTCTTACTTGGCTGCGTCGTGCTTTGCATCGGTTTGGTTGCGTTCTTGACAGAAATGCCAGTTGCAGAGCTCGGTGGCGTAACTTGGCGATTTGGGTTATCAAAGGCAGCTTCTTGGTTGGTTGCATCTCTTTTATTTTGCTTCATCTCTTATCACTTCGCACGAAGAAGTCAAATGAGACCGACAAGCGCTCGGCGCTCCTTCAAAGAGAAGGAGGCACATGAAAAATGGAACACTCCCCAGGACCCTTGGTGCTGCTGCTGCTCGTGCTTCATCACCGCTCGTGCCCCAAGCTACTTCTGGAATCATTACATCGGTAACAACATGCACTTTGAGGATCTACCCGAACGTGCACCTCAATATGCGATCAATGTATTGTGCTGTAGATGTGGAAGTGACACCGCCGCGGAAGCCAGCGTGTGAGACGCAACGCTTAAGAGTGGGGATGGTTTAGATACCGTAGATGAATAGATTTTTATCATTAATTTATAGTTCTTTAGCAAGTTAAGCTTCGCGTCACGACGTTTGAAGCACCCCCACAAATCCGGAATGCACTCAGTGAGTTTGAAACTATCTGTTTGCCTCAAATTTTTGAGTTCAAGCAGTTGAGCCAACTCTTCAGTGCACGTTGACGCTCCAGAAATCCGCGCGGAGGTGATTCGTTCTTCGAGCCAATGAATGGAACGAGGGTGAAGCCATCGATTTCATGCGCTTCGAGGTCGTTTCGATCGCACGATGGAGGCACTAGGAGATCACTCGTCGGCAACAATCCTCTCGCCCAGCGTCAGCTAGTCGAACGCAAGAGAAGTCGTGGCACCGCGACGAGTAGGCAAACAAGGCGCGCTTACGCCACGAGTGACATCTCGTCACTTTCATACGTTACGGATGGCGTCGTTGGGAGCGCTCTTCTCCTGGCCATCGCTCGTTCGGGTGTGAAATACCGCTCGCGACAACTAGATGGCTGGACATCTTCTGAAGAGAGCCTAGAAGACGAATCAGGCGACGATACGAACGTGAAGTGGACTGTAGCTAGCATTGTGGGTTGTTTACCCTTGTTTTCGTGGATATCGTGGTTGCTCCCGACGATTTCGCTGGGCGAATGGGATAGAGACGAAAGACCGGGTTGCATTTCTCAAACGGAGGCAACTTTGCTCACCTGCATATACCTTCTTGCGTACGCTTCTCATGGATTCAACCTCAGTGACCGCTTCACGTGGGCCATTGCACTTCTTTGCGCTTGTCACGTACAACTGGAGAGGACAAATGCGCTTCTGGTCCCAGGAGAAATTGATGATGAACTTGGCGGCGCTGGTTCTCGGTTGCGCACTTCTCGCCAAGACAACATCGTTCGATCGTTGCTCCGTCCCGGTTCCCAGGTAGAAGTGGAGAAAGCGAGCTTGTTTAACCAGGATCCTGATTTTTTGCGTCCTCCAGGACCGCAGGACTCGATTGAAAATGTGGTTAGCATGGGCAAGGCGATCGGGAAAGCGAGCGTTCTCGCGCAACAATTCAGTGAAAGCTTTGCGCAAGGCAAGTTGCAAGCAGAGATTGAACAGGACGCTACGCGAACGGAAGAAGCGTTGAAACGCGAGTCAGAATTTTTGACGGATGAGTTAGAAGCATGGGATGATCGTTTTCGTCTTAGGACGATGACGCGTAGCGAGCTCCTGAGCCTGGCGAAGAAACGCGGCTTGCGGCGTTACAGCAAGCTGACCAAGCCAGATCTGATTATGTTACTAGAAGAAGACCTCTTTGATTGATCGTTTGTATTGTTATTACTAGCTAGTACTCTTTATTACATGTTTTGATCGCTGCGCACCCATCTCTTGCATTTATTGTTTACATATCTTTCCATCCGCTCCAGTTTGCGAGCTCAAACTTGTTGAATGCGAAGTCAGCGCCCTCACCGAGCAGTGCTTCGTTACATGAGAGCTCAGAGCTCATTCCGATGACAAATCTCGGCCGCACGACTCGCCCTTCCCTGACAGCCTCGTTGAGCATTTTCAACACGGACAATCCCGTGTGCGGAGGCATGAAGTAATCGAGAAGGAGCACGTCCGGTCTGTACTCGTTGACAGTGTCCAGACAGTTGCTCGAGTCCCAGCACTGTTTGAAGCTCTCCACCGTGCTTACTCCCGAGACTCGGAGCATCTCTTCGATATCGTAGCTATCCTCAAACGCTAAAACGCGCAACATAGATTTCGCCTTGAGCGCCGCGCTTCGAGTCGTCACCATTCTACGACCCGGCGCCGCCGCGCTCAGTGACGAAGAAGTCGACGCGGACGCCGAGGAGCTCGACGCGTGTCGCTCTCGCATTCCTCCTTCCCCCCCCAGCGCCTTGCTCGAAGCGCTTCGCTTGGCCAATCGCTTCAAAGCCGCTCTCACCAACGCGCTCGTCCCTTGACTCCGCTCGATTCGCATCCCGACGTCGCTTGTCCAGTCGTCGTCGTCGTCGTCGTCGTCGAATGAAGCGCATGAAGCGAACGCGCGCGTTTTCCCGCCTTTTTCTCGTGCGATCGCTTTTTCTTTTCGCTATGTGTAAACAGTACTCGCCGTGAAAAAACAAATCGCCGGATCGTATCGCGGGCGCGCGGGTGCTCCTTTTCTTTGAAGTGTCGGTCGGACAGTCGGCACGAACGCAAGTTTTGCAACAGGTTGTGACGAGTGCGTGCGAGAGAGCGGCACTGTCGAACGCGTGATGTCCCTCGGCGGTCGAGGGAACCGCTCGATGGTCGGTACCTACGGTGTGTCTCCGAACGATAGAAGACAGCGACACCGAGCGAGGATAGCGCGAAGAAAGACGAGCCGACGAAGGCTGTTGGCGCTCCTCGCGGTGATTTTCGCGCTGGCTCTGCGATTGAAGACGTATTATCCAGGGGACGCGACGGTTCGGGCGGCGAGCGAGTCTTGGGCGCACCTGATGTTCTCAAGGTCGGGGTACTCGTTTGGACGGGTTTACGCGAAAAGGTTTGATCGTCAGGTGCGCTTGGACGCCAAGGATGGGGCCATCGCGACGACGACAAAGGGGTACACTGTGCAAGGAAAGATCCTCGATAGGCCGAGTTGGACGGAGGATTTGTCGCTGTCGGTGCTCAGTGAGCAGGACGAGCGCAATGTGGGGGATAATTGTTATTTTTACGTAGAGCTGGACGCACCGATTGTGGTGCTGTACGATGATGGGGAAACGTATGAGCACAACTTGGAGAGGGACGACGACGAGCAACTGCTTGCGCGGTTGCGTTGCTCTTACTTTAAAGGAGTGAGGAAACCGGCCGCAGGGGCTTCGATAGAGAGTAATGCGTGGTATCTGAAGAGTGAACCTGAGTCTGGAGGAAAAGTTCTGATCATGAGCTCGGTGACGACGCTGAAAATGCTGTCGGCGTATCACAAGACTCTCCTGAACCATCAGAACTATGCCGAGGACCACGGTTACGGATCGATTCTCGCCGTTATCCCGCAACGCAAGTTAGAAGGTAGATCGGGTAAGTTTGCGAAGCACATGTCGACGGGTGTTCAGTTATTACGACGGCAATACGCCATGGTTTGCCACGTGGATATGGATGCGTGGTTTGCAAGCTGGGATCCGCTCAGTCATTACTCGAGCGACTGGCCGCAGCGCAAATCGTTATTCTTTGGAGACACGGGACAGGTGTGGCTAAACTCAGGACTGATGTGTGCAAGATCAAACGAGTGGGCGACGAGTTTTTTTGAGCGCACGCTCAACGCTGTTCACGAGCATGAGGAGAGTCGCGATGGCAAGGTTGTCAAGGTTGGTTTCAAACGCGACCAGCCCGCCGTGTGGCACGTTCTCGCAACGGAGTGGTCGAGCACGAACGGAGTTCCTTACCGAGGAAATCAGTGCTCGATGTGGTCGGAGTGTAATCCAGACTCGAATCCCATCGAGTGTTGGCATTGGTGCTTCTGGGATGCCCTCCAACGCGTTCCGTCGTGGGAAGGTTTGCACAGCGTCAACAAATTGTCAAATGTTCATCTCGACTCGTGGCACAACAAGCCACAGATGCACAGAATGTGCTTAGCCAGCTGTCGTAGCGTGCTCAGTCGAATCAACATGGCGATATGTACGGGCCTCACGGGTTTTCAGATGTGTCTACCGAAAGACGTGGACAAGATGTCCATGTGTGACGGTACGGGATGTCTCGCACAACTACGATCTCGAGGTGGAGCTTGGTTGAAACACACCGGTCATCAACATTGGCGCGATCGACTGCCGTCGTGCATCCCACGCACAGGACGTGAAGCCTCCAAGGAACGTAGAAATTACCTCGCCTTGTGTACTAACAAACGGAACTAGCATGCTTAGAGTTGAAATTGCATCAAGAACATAAAATTAATATTCCGTTGCGCTAATTTTCTACAAGACCTCGCGCGAGAGATCCTCGGGGCGCCTTGACGCTACACCCGCTTCTTCTACATCACTATTTGAGACAAGACCTTCTTCCACATCGATTCTAGATCCGAATACGTCCAACTCGACGTTTTCTTCACCGTTTGAAGACGGATCCCAGTCTATGCCGACTTTGTTCTTCATCGTGTCTTGCGCAATCATCGCAATCCTATAGCTAACAAAAAGGGTCATCAATAACCCAAAAACGTAGAAGACAATTTCTAGCGCCGTGGCACCACCTGAACCACTCGCGCGACGACCCGTATCACCCATATAAACGTACACGAAGCTCGAGGGAAGTAATCCGACGAGTGTCGCAACCGCAAACGACATGAACGGCACAGATGTCAGACCCAACAGGTAGCTGGCCACCGTAAAGGGGGAGAACGGCGACAATCGAACCAACAATACTATTTGAGATCCATCTTTAACGACGGCATCGTCCAGCGCCTTGAACCTACCCCCATCTCGAACTAATAACCTTTCCACCCAAGGTCGAGCGACGTATCGCGATAGAATGAAGCTGGTGATGCCTCCAACGCTCGCCGACGTGACGCACAGCGCCAAACCTCCCAACGTTCCGAACAATATTCCTGCCGTGACGCAAGTCGCGCTCGACGCTCCAGGTATGACCCCGAACGTGACGACGACGACATTGAAGAGAAAAAATTTAATTGGATTCTTCACGTGCGGCATGATATCCTCGTACAAGTCAATTTCCAACTGCGTCGTCGCGTATATCCCCGCACCCACGAGCGCAATTACGCAAGCGAACACTCCTATCGCTCTACACACCGTCCCCGCGCTCATATTCGTCGCCCACGCCCCGTTTCCATCTGTTCTCGCGCTCCCTCCGATTCGATCGAGCGCAGCTCTCGCTCGCTCCTGCTCTCGCTTCTCTGGTTCCAGCAGCACCCCAGCCGGGCGCTGCCGAGCGGTCCCGCCCGTCGAGGACATCGTCGCCATCTTCACCGAGACCGACGTCACGCCCTCTTCCCCTCTCGCTCGCTCGCGCGCGCGTTGTCTTCGTCTTCGTCCCCGTCTCCCGCGTCTCCGCGGGCTTCCCTCTCCTTTGGTTTTGGTGGTGCCTTCGCTCGCACCACGCGCGCGCGAGTTCGTTTTTTCCCGTTTTTTTCTTCTCGTTTTGAAAAACCAGAGGAGTAAGATGTGGGTCGTGGTGGAAGAAGAGAAGGACGACGGACGACGACGACGACGACGACGACAGAAGCAGGCCGGTCGAGGCACATGCGCGTGAGCGCGACGACGAATTGCTCGACTTCGTGCACGGCGTCCTTCGCGTCGAACCTCAGCCCGAAGAAGTCCGGGTCGATACGCGCTCGTCGGTGTTGGCGAGGCGAGACGGCGTCCATGTGGACAGCCGTTGTTCGAAGAGCGGGGACGCGAGCGAGCTCGGTGGTTGGCGTGCGGGCGGCAAGCTCGGGAACGTCGATGATTGAAGAGCTGACGCTGGCGCCGAAGACAAACTCGAGAAGGACGGTCTCCCCCGGGCTGAGTGGCGTTCAAAGTTTCCGGCGAGTACGAGAGAGCGACGCGTGGGCGCGTAGGCGGCGGCAGAGCAGAGCGCAGACGCACGACGTCACCACTCGAGCAGTGAGCTCGTCATCTGCTTCAACTGGACGAGAGAATGGGGATTATGACGCGGGTTCGATTCAGGTTTTACAAGGCTTAGAGCCCGTGCGTAAGAGACCAGGCATGTACATCGGCAGCACGTCCTCGAAAGGTTTGCACCACATGGTGTGGGAAGTTTTGGATAACTCTGTCGACGAGGTCCAAGCTGGACACGCCAGCCACGTACATGTGAAGATCGATGAGGATGGGTTCGTAATCATTCAAGACGATGGTCGCGGGATTCCGACAGACATCCACCCGGTGACGGGAAAGAGCTCTTTGGAGACGGTTCTCACCATTTTGCACGCCGGTGGCAAGTTTGGCGGCGATAACAGTGGCTATCACGTTTCTGGTGGTCTTCACGGTGTCGGTATATCCGTGGTTAATGCTCTGTCTGAGCTCGTCGAGGTGACTGTCTGGCGCAAGGGCAAGGAATTCAAACAGTCATTCTCGCGAGGGCTTGCGCTTGGCGGTATGGAGGAGAAACAACAGGATGGGTCAGGTAACAAGACGGGGACTCAAATTCGCTTCAAGCCCGATGATCAAATTTTCGACAAGGTGAAGTTCGATACGAGCATTATTCGTACGCGCATGAAGGAGTTGGCTTTCCTGAACAGCGGCACTGAGTTGAACTTGCACACCTTTGACAAGAAGTCGCAAGAATACAAGTCGGAGAAGCTCTTGTTTGACGACGGTTTGAAGGATTATGTTCTCGATTTGACATCAGATGCGACGCGACTGCATGAACCAATCACGTTCGGTGGTACGATGGAAGGTGTTCGAGTCGAAGGTGCACTGTGCTGGACTTCGGATTCCTACTCTGACACTCTCCTCGGGTACGCCAACAGTATTCGTACCACGGATGGTGGTACCCACTTGGACGGGCTCAAGTACTCTCTCACGAAGACTTTGAACGCTGTGAGTCGAAAAGCAAAACTGCTGAAAGATTCTGATGCCAATCTTGGGGGTGATCACGTGCGTGAGGGCTTGTCTGGAGTCATCGCCGTCTGGGTTCCCGAACCAGAATTTGAAGGCCAAACGAAGACACGTCTTGGTAATTCAGAAGTTCGCAGGATCGTTGAAACTATTGCGAGCGATGCGGTTGCCGGTCACATGGAATTTAATCCAGACATCTTGAAATCTGTCTTCGCCAAGGCACAGTCAGCGTACAAGGCGGCAGAGGCCGCGAAACGGGCGCGCGAACTGGTTCGTCGGAAGACTGTCCTAACGGCGAACCGATTGCCTGGGAAGCTCTCCGACTGTTCCTCATCTGATGCAGATCAGACAGAGATTTTTCTGGTGGAGGGTGATTCCGCTGGCGGTAGCTGCAAACAAGGTCGAGACAGGGCCTTCCAAGCCGTCTTGCCGCTCCGTGGTAAGATCATGAATGTCGAACGCAAACTTGATGCTGCGGCTCTGTACAAGAACACTGAGATTACAAACATGATTTCAGCCCTAGGCCTCGGCGAGATGGGTGCAGATCTTGATACTAGCGCTCTTCGTTATTCAAAGATCATTATATTGACGGATGCTGATGTAGATGGTGCGCACATCAGAACTCTCCTTTTGACGTTCCTGTACCGGTACCAAAGGGATTTATTCGAGAAGGGTTACGTCTATGCTGCAGTACCACCGCTGTACAAGGTTGTGGTCGGCAAGAAGGAGACATACTGCTACAATGAGGACGAACTCGAAGAGTATTTGGCCACGCTTCCGGAAGGTGGTGCGAAACATATCCAGCGTTTCAAAGGTCTCGGTGAAATGATGCCAGAGCAACTCTGGTCCACAACCCTCGATCCGAAACGACGTATGCTCAAACGTCTTACAGTGGACGACGCATCCGCGGCGAATCATATGTTCTCTACGCTCATGTCGAAGGACGTCGATCCGAGACGGAAACTCATTACCGAAGAAGGCGCCAACTTGACGTCAATCGATATCTGAGAAAGTTCTGAAAATCAGCTTAGAAGTGAAGGAAATAGACTCTGTACACGTACTGCGATGAAATAATGGTAATATTATATGGATAGTTACTCTAATCAAACACGCTTACGCACACTCGTGACCTGAACGTCACTCAGCAATGCAGCGACTTGGTCACTGAGCGAACACTGTGAAGACAGAGCTTCGCACGAGTCATTTGCGTTGTGCTTGAAATGATGGGATTGCGAAAACGTTTCCCTTTGAATCATCACGAGTAGTCTTAAATTTTCGATATCATCCCTCATGGATGAAATTTCGGACGTCAAAGCGCTCAAGGTGCCTGCGAGTGTTTCGGCTTCCTTCTCCTTCCTTCGTTTTGTTTCAAACTTGTCTCGCACGCATATCAAATCTTTCGAGGAACGAATGATCGGTTTAGAATCAACCTTACTTTCGGTATCCGAATGTAATTGCTCATTATGGTCCTTAGAAGACTGCATCTCAGGGTGCGTTTGGCGTGATATGACGTTCATGTGATATAAAACTGGACTATGCCGGTTCGCACGTACGAGGTTTTAACAACAACTCTGGCACACGGCGTATACGAGATCACACGAGAGTTACTTTCGCGCATTCAGCGTAAACAAACTATTCATATTTATACTAATCAAGGTCCATCCACCTTAAACGTCAAAGCCTCGCGCTTCAGTCGCTCCAGCTGTTCCAGCTGCTCTGGACTCAGAGACTCCAAAACGCTCACGTCGAGGTCACCGGACACCATCTCTTCCCCTTCTCCTTGAAGCGAATATACGTACTTCTCCCAAGACGAAACAAACTCTTTCCATTGTTTCTCCTGAATCTTATCGCTTCGTAGATGTGTCTCGAATTCCTCCCGCGCGTAGGCGCCCCCCAGTTCCTTCATCGGGACTGGGAGCGTCCTGTGCGCACGCAAAATCTGGCGATACAGCGAGAAAATCCGCGCGACTCCGCTCATGTTACCGCTCCCCACTCTATGTACTCTTTTAATTGCTAACAAATCCGGCTCGATCAGCGACCGAAGCGAGCGTCGGAATCGAGGAAACCTCGTTTTTGCTCACGATCACCTCGCGCACACCGCTGAACCTATTCCGCCACCAAGCCTTGCGCCGGAGTTGAAGTTTGCGAGTCGAGGACACCGAGCTGCTCCTTTTCCAGCTCAATGAGTTGCTCCTCGCGGTGAAGTTGGACGATGAGCGGGACGACGAGAACGAGGAAAGAGGTGCCAAATGTCCAAGCCGCCTTGCCCGTGTGCACGGCCAGCTTCCGCACGCTTCTCGAAAGGTCCGCACCCGTGAATCGAACGGGTTTGGAGCTCTTCGCCTCCTCTGCAGATGGGTTCGGGACGATTTCCATCGATCGTCGACTATTTCTGGCGTTTAACGCGCGCGCGCGGAACGCCAAAGGTCGTCACAATCAGCTCGTTCGGCGAACGCCCGAGGACGCGAACGCGAGTTCGCCCGTGGGATCCTTTTGTACTATATCTCCATACAAAGAACTGGAATTCCGAGCCCGCCCTCGACCGCGTCATCAGACGGCCACTCGGGAGGCTGCAGCTGATACCCAGGGTTTGTAGAAAAGATAAATTTCTACATGCACTTAAATAAAACATAGTATGTTACTTATGGCATCTTTTTCATTGAATTGCTCAAGAACCGGTTGGCGTCCCGGAAGACGCACGCGTACGTGTACTCACACGTACACGCGCCGGCTGGCGAGCAACGAACGCGTCGTTCACGTTCGATTTCGAACGAGAATCGCGGCTGCTGCAGCCATGTCGTCGACTAACAACCCATTCTTGGCGCTCGACGAGGACGCGCCTCGCGCGGCCGCTCCGGCGAAGTCCGAGGCCAAGTCTGAATCCGCGAAGGCTGCCAAACCCGCGACTTCGGGGAAAGGTGCGTGTCGATGCGACTCGCAGAACTTCGATAAATGCGCCTCGCATAGGCGAGCGCCCACGCAATGAAGCGGAGAGTGGGACGAGAAAAATATTTTTCGTCCTTCGCATCGGTTTCCGATGCCGTCGAACGCATCGCCGAAGGCGCCCTGTCGGCGATGGCTGATGACCTCGGAACCGATTGGATTGGGGAAAAAGGAGTAAACCCCAATGAGGACTCAAGACTGACTTTTCATACTTTTTCGTTCCACAATGACAGCTACTGGCTCTGGCCGCGCTACCGGTGGCAACAAGTCCAAGCCAACTAAGGCTTCGCGCGAATTCGAGGGCGAAGTCGTCGGCACTGAAGGCGGCAAGGCCTTCCATGCGCGTGGCGGCCGAGGCGATCATAAAGGTCACTCTCGCTCTGCCCGACGCGGCGGCCGCGGCGATGGCGAAGGCCGCCAGCGTTCTCGCCGTGAATTTGACCGACGCGACGCGTCTGGGCGCGGGCACGACGGCCATCGTGGCGGTGCCGGCAAAGGAAACTGGGGCAAGGCTGGTGATGAACTTGCCGAAGAAGGTAGCGCTTTTGTTGAAGAAAGTGAAACCGAGCCGGAAGTCGTCGACAACTCCAGCGAGATTACCTTTGAACAAGCCGAAGCGCTCAAGGCTGAAAAGAAAAAAGCTCTTGCTGCCCAATGGAAGGCTCCAGAAGCCAAGGTAATCGATACCTCGGCGTTTGAAGGTCTGTCCTTGGCTTCCCGTGGCAACGACGACGAAGTTGACGTCGGCAATCCGACCGGCCCGAAGGCCAAGCGCGAGCGTACTAAGAACGCGGGGGCTAAGCAAACGCTCGTTGCTGCGTTCCGCGTTGCGCCGACGCAACCGGCTGATGATCGTGATGAACGTCCGCGTGGCCGTGACTCTGGTCGTGGCGGCCGTGGCGGCCGTGGCGGCCGTGACTCTGGTCGCAGTGGCCGAGACAACCGTGGTGGCAACCGCGGTGGTCGTGGCGCCAAGATCAATGTCGAAGACACCTCCGCCTTTCCGACGCTCGGTGGGAAGTGAACAAACCCGGCATTTGGCAGCATGAGAAAGTTCAGTGCCTAACATGCGATGGTCAACAGTTTGCGCTCAAGAGTAGGATTTGAGACCTTCGCATGCCGTAACGCGCAAAATGACAAGCGTAATCGCCGTGTACATTTCATTTCTAATACATATACCTAGACGCATCACATAACCCCATCACTCACAATGTTTCATGACGCATTTACTAACGCTACCGCGGCGCAGTGAACTTGCAGTGACAGAGTTGCAGTCCTTATTCTCGAGCACGGTTTTCAAGGTTACATATGTTCAGCTGCGAGGTTGTTGAGTTTTCAAGTTGCAACGTTGATTTCACTCCTCACGATTGTCGTTGGATTCCCACTAGCGCGCGGTTTGTCGTGCCTGGGTCGACGTCAAAGTCAACAGGTAGACTCGCTGTGTTAGAGGCAACTGAGGACGGTGTGGATTCCATCGCTGAGATAGACTGCACATCGGGGATTAAATGCTGTACGTTTGGTGCTAGCCCATTAGCTGAGCGCTTGGTTACCTGTGGAAACTTTGACGGCACGTGCGTTACGTGGGATATTGACATGAAAGTGCCAAGTAAGACGATATCCGCTCACAGCGGTATTATTCACGCCATCGATGGAATTAGTATCGACTCAGCAGGATATGGGGCACCGGAACTTGTGACCGGGGGTGCAGATGGATATGTGAAGGTTTGGGATACGAGACAGCCAGACGCAGTCGCTACATTTAGACCAAGCTCTACATCAACATGCGAGTGTTGGACTGTCGCGTTCGGTAATTCTTTTCGTGACGAGGAGCGTTGTGTCCTCGCAGGATACGAGAATGGCGATGTAAAGCTCTACGACTTACGTACAGGCAAAGTCCGATGTGAAATGAATGTCGGAAATGGGGTGTGCAGCATTGAGTTTGATCGTCGAAATATTCGCATGAACAAATTTATCTGTTCTTGCCTTGAGAGTCAATGCTCTGTCTTTGATGCTCGAACGCAGCACTCGCGAGAAGGTTTCGCTTCAACAACACATCGTACTAAGACGAGAACCACACTGTGGGGGGTGCGTCATCTTCCACAAGACCGCGAAATCTCCGCCATACTTTTGGGTGATGGGTCAATTGAGTTGTACAGGTACGAGTACCCAGAGCACAGGCGCGTTAAAACCCCGAACGGTGAGTTTCGGGGGATTTGTGGCGAGCTCAAGTATATTGGCTCTTACAAAATCGCTTCACAACCCATAAATGCCCTTGATTGGCATAGCGCCTACCGAGGTTTAGCGGTGTGTACAGGGCTCGACCAGCGGGTCCGCGTTCTTCTTGGGACACATCTAAAATACGATTAATTTCAATCTAACGCGTCAGAAGCATCGCTCTTCCTTGAGTTCTGTGCCATCGCTTTTAATAACTGCTCAAACATTTCCTTCATCTCTTCCGAATTCTCCACGTGGTCACTTGCGCGAATATCTCTCTGAGCTCTTCTACGGAAATCTGTTTGTTGGTACAGAGAAGCTGCTTCAGCAGAGGGTGGACTAGTATCAAGAACCTCTTTGAAGTCCGCATATCCAATAGGACGTGGTCGAGTAAGAGTGATGACCCCTGTGGCCGCTTGCTTTCTTTCTAGCTGAAGGAAATCACGGACAGGACCATATGCAGCTTGCTTACACAAATCCCGAATATCACTCCCGCTGAATCCTTCAGTCTCGTTTGCGATTTTCCACAGCGCGCAATTTTTACTTTCAGAGACAAAACCTGGCTCCAAGTTTTCACCTTTGAGCGTGACCGCAAGTACTTGTGCGCGCTGTTCTGTGTTGGGGAGGCCAACTTCAAAAGCTCTAGGCAGACGTCTCAATATAGCTTCATCAACATCCCATGGTCTATTCGTCGCACCAAGAACCATGACTTGTGCGTTGTCATCCGTGTTAAATCCATCCCACAACGTCATGAACTCCGTTTTCATCGTCGACGTCGCTTCATGCTCACTTGATTTTCTGGTGCCTAAGAAAGAGTCTATCTCATCAATGAAAATAATCGATGGCTGCAGCTTCCAAGCGAGGGTAAAAACTGCAGAGACAAGCTTTTGGGCATCGCCGAACCATTTACTCTGCAATGTAGAAGATCTGACGTTGATAAAGCAGGCTCCCGATTCCTTCGCTAAAGCCTTTGCAAGAAGAGTTTTACCAGTTCCTGGCGGACCGTATAGCAACACTCCTTTGGCGGGCTGGAGAAGTTTACCACGAGCGAATAGTTCTGGTCGGACGAGCGGCAAGATGACTAGTTCATATAAAGACTGTTTAGTGTCTTCAAGGCCACCGATGGAATTGAACGTGACGTCAATATGGTCAGGGTTTGCAACGTCTGCGGCAATTACATCCTCATAGACATTTGTTTCCAGCTTGGGCCTTCCCAGACGAGCTGCGAGCTCCTTCTTTCGCTCAATCGCAGCTTTGCTCGTTTGTCTATTTGGATCTAGTCTCTTCAATCCAAAGTTGAGTACCACCATGGACAAAACAGCGCTACACGCGACGAGAAACAACTCTTGCAAAACGGAAGGTTGTCCGCCTTGGTTCCTGCTCATCTTTGCTTTCACCCTTGCGCGTCCACTCTAATTCGGGAGTGTTCACTGCTTGTGTGAACTTCAGTATGATGTTTGTCGATAGTTCTCGACCAGTCTTTGTCGTTGATGCGCAATCGCGGTCGCGTGCTCAACTGTAACGTGGGGGCATGAAGGATCACTCTGATTCGTCTGACTAAACAAAGCTCTGCTGCACATACTCTAACTATTGGCGACTACTCTTGCTTTGGGGGCGACTGCAGGCTTTTGGCGTTGAAGGTTGCTTCTCTCTTCGCTCTCTCAACCCAATTCATAGCTGCAATCGAGCCTTCTCTCGATTCTAGTAACTTCTTCAATTCGTCATACATAGGGCGCTCTGCAAAAGTTCCGAGGGGCTCTGCAACAATATTGTTGTTCGCATCTGGGGAAAGGGCAAATACTTGCCAATCGTTCGGATAAACCTTTAAGGTCCGAACGATCTCACCTTGAATGCGCTGTTCCTTCAAATAATACACCTGCTCGAACTTGGCTACAAATTCCTCTGCACGTTTCTTCCAAGGCCCAAACCCAAAATCACCTATGATCGCACCTTGAGTATTCCACTGCGGATTAGCAATGATCTTCACGCGGCGATCGCTCTTTTCGATACTCCTCAACTCATCCAAAACCTCAGCGGTGGGGAAAGAAACAACGATATCTGATTCAAGTGTGATAGCTACCACAGCGTCAGCATCGTCAATCACACGTTGTTGACAAACTTCTTGCGTTTCCACGTTCAATAGCTTGAGGACGTCACCCACCATCGGGGCGAGTGCCTTGTATTGCTGGCGAATACCACCAGGCCAGTCATCTAAATCAGTAGCACCGATCAACGGAAGATTGAGCTCGATCGATTGAGTGTTGGCTCCGTCTCTGAGCGCCGATTGGATGGCCCCAGCACATTGCTTTATCTGTTCAGTAGTATCCTTCGGGAGAGTTGGGAGCGCTCGCGCCAAGCATTGTCTTCTCGCTCTAGTCTGGCGATGCGTCGCGACACGAGTTCTAACAGTTCCGTTCGCCACTCTTGTGCACGCAGACATGGCGACAGGTAACGGCGTCGCTTTGTGGACACGCAGTGAGGGAGTTTCGCCTACCTGCTCAGCTCGCCCTGGAGTGGACGTCACAACTCGCGGAGTGCCGAAGCTCACTGAAACTAATGGATACTCGTTAGCAATATGGCGACGCCGGATGACGCACGAGATTTCTACACCGGGAAGAATATATGCGCTCCGATGGTGAGAGTGAGCACCCTGGCTACTCGACTAGTGGCTCATGAATACGGGGCAGACCTGTGCTATTCAGAGGAAATAGTGGACAAGAGGTTCATTCACTGTAAGCGTGAGGTGAATAAAGAACTTGGGACAATCGATTTCATCGATGCCAAGGGGAGCTTGGCCTTCCGCACGATACCAGAGGAAAAAGAACGGCTCGTCTTCCAAGTTGGAACAAGCTCGGCGGCTCTCGCTTTACAAAGTGCACAGATAGTTGCAACTGATGTGGCGGCGATCGATGTCAATATGGGCTGCCCGAAGCATTTCAGTACGTCAGGAGGAATGGGCTCACGTCTGTTGACTCAACCGGAACTGGTCAGAGATATATTGACCACGCTACGAAGAAATTTGCCCTCAACTACTCATGTTACGTGCAAAATTCGTTTGCTCGAAAGTGAAAAGGAAACCGTAGAGTTGGCTAAGATTATAGAATCTTGCGGTGTTTCAGCTTTCGCAGTGCATGGTAGATACATTCCTCAGCGACCACGAGAGCCCGCACATTGGAAGCTCATTAAAAATGTAGTCGAGGCGGTCAACTGTTCTGTCATTGCCAATGGCGACGTGTTCTGCTACGAGGATTTCGAGAGAATCAGGAAGGAAACTGGGGCAGCTAGTGCTATGTGCGCGCGAGGTGCACAATGGAACCTTTCTATATTCAGACCCGAAGGTCTACTTCCGTTTGACGTCGCCAAACGTCACTTTGTCCGTCGCGCAATTGAATATGACAATCCTTGGAACTTCACTAAATTCCAAATACGGGAAATTCTAGGCCATCGAAAGCTTCTAAACTCAGAAGAAGGGCATCGACTCAATAAGACGAAGACATGGGATGACTTAGCAGAACTTTATGATCTAGAAGATGTTTTGAAAGAGAGCCGCGAGAAACGCAGAAGAGCCAATTTACGAGAAATGTAGGCCATTTGTGTAGCCAATCATTGTTTTGTAGCAATAAGTATATATAGTGATTCATGATGCTTCTCCAGTACAATCGTTAATATTACATTTCACACTCTTACCTGAGATACTGCGCTACTCTGTGTGCACGTTCAAACAAAGGATCTAACAAGGCGTTGCTTGAGCGGTGAATTTCACTTATGAAGTGCTGTCTTGCCGCCTCGTCGTCCAGTTCAAGGGCAAACTTGGACTCGAATCTAAGTAAAGCTTTTTCGTAATCCTGGTTAATGTTGATGTCTGGAATGTTTGCATCAGCCATCAAGCTGAATAGGTTCAACAGCAGGACTACCGATTCGCTTTTCCTTAGGATGTTGTAAGCCTCGCAGCAGTACATCTTGAACTCGTTGAAGTATTCCCCCATCGCCTCGATCATCTCCTTGCACAGTTTCATCGACGGTGGGGATATTTTCGGATCTCTACCCATGATGAAACCAAAGTCAATGTGGAACAACCGACCGTCCGGCGCCAACATCAAGTTATCAAGGTGGCGGTCACCAACACCAAGCAGATATGTCATGACAGAGTAACCAGCGCAACTCTTCACGAAGTTCATCATCGATTCCATCGTGCATCCATTCGGACCGTGAGAGTCAGGGTTATGCAAGGCTATGTAGGTTGTAAGCTTCTCATGCTCCTTCAAGATGTCAGCGAGTGCCTGCGACTTGACAAACTCTATCAGACCGGTGTCGCTTCCTGTGGCGAGTACGCGATACGAAGTAAGCTTCAGATCTAAATTCTCTGCCTTGAGAAGCTTGTCCATGAGCGAGATCATTTGTACACAGAGCTGATCCTGCCGTAAATCATCTCCTTTCTTGAAGATCATCACTGTTCTATCCCCAGTTCTGCTCAGAGGATTCAATTAATTTAATTCTCAGTAGTCAAAAGTAAACTCACATTGTTTGAAAAGATAACTTCAGTGGACTAAGTGCAGATTTGAAGACGAAGCTTTCGCTGTGATCCATTTAATTGAGCACACGTTTTGACAACGAAATCTGCATTACTTACCTAGCAACAATACCACTGGTGAAAATCTGCAAAAAATAATTTATTAGTACACGGTGATGGGATTCAGAAGTTCGTCGAAAGGCTTACCGTTGGGTTGAGAGGGTTGGGGACGGCTTGCGGGAAAGATGACAACATCGAACCCACCGCATTGTCGCTTGAAAGTATCGTCTGCGTTAGAAAAACACGTCAATCCCAAAACGCCCGAATTAATTATAATTAATTCCCAACTTACCCTCAGGCGCTCGACTTTACGCGCTCCTCGTAGATTACTAACTTCTTCGCTGATCGCCTGTGTATGGACATTAATTTCACGCTCGAAGCGTCAATATTCGTGAGTTATCGCACCGTTATTTTTTCCATCAACTCCTGCTGAAATCTGAGTGTTGCCCAAATGTTCCTACCACGCTTGTTCTTTGTGCGACTAGTCTGCTCGAACAACCTGAAAGCGCTCATACTACGTTCAGCAGCCTGTCCATCCCATCCAACTTGCAGATACCTGTCGTGCGTACGCCATAGTGGTCAGTCAAATAATTATTTAATTTAAAATAATTCACGAAAACATTTAATTCATTCTCGCAACGTACCAGTACAAATAATTTCCAACAGCTTCATCAGCGTTCCCACGACTCACTAAAAACTTTGCTAGTTCATTTTGGTCGTCTTTCTCGTATCGCAGAGCCTACAAATGGAAAATGGTCAGTTGCGGTGAAAATGGGGGGGGGAGAAAAATTCAAGGCAAAACGCTTTGTCAAGAGCCTGGCACGCAAGGCTGCACACATATCGACCAGCGAATCGTTACTTACCTGCACTAATTGTAGCAAATAGAGCAGTAATTCCTCATTATCCGCTTGATTTAGAATGGATACGGCGTAACAGCGAACATCGACATTCGTGAAAGTGGGCGACAACAGCTCGAGAGCAGTGGCGGGTCCGATAGGTGCCCACTCGTGCATGAGTTGCACTGAGGCCTTCGTTTCTACCGGATCCGACCAGTCCACGCACTTCAAGAACTTTGTTAACGCTCTCGAATCGTCTCTCAGCGCGAATCGGAACTTCCATATAAGATTTTGTGATTCTATGTCCAGTGGTCTCGTCGGTGGCAGGTTGATTATTGCTGACAAGCGTCGCTTCTCAGCACCATCTGGTTTCAACTCCATATCGACGACTCCACGTCCAAGACTGCGCGAAAGCTTTTGATGCTTACGTTCAGCGGGGTTTTCTAACATCAAACTAGCCTCATCATCGACGAGCCAGGTCAATCGCTGCCAATTATAAAATTCTGTGTGCGTATGCTGCCCACTCTTCCTGACCTCGTGAAACACCACCGGGTGCGCATATACAGGTAGCTCAACAGACAAGCGTAAAAAGTCATCCGTCGTCTTCGAAATATGAGCCTGCATCTTGCGAATATCACGAATACGCGAAAATACCAGGTTATCGAGCCAACTCATGGCAGGCAGCGTCCCTTGCTCATATTGTACGAGAAAGCCTTCGAGCTGCTGAAGCTTGGCTTGTTGCTCCAAAAACTTTGCGCATAGTGCATCAGCATTTTCGAACATCCCTTCTTCTTCAGACAGAATGAAACTTTGTAGGCCTTGAAATAACCTAGATTCATCGTCGAAAATCGGCGTTCGAGTTCGTCCTAGAAGAGAGCCTGGTGCGCACCTTGCGGATAGAACTTCGAGTTCCAGAAGCGTGTTCCTTGGAAGGTCTCTCACCTTGATTGGAAAGTTGAGCTTCTCATCCCATTCTGTTGTTCCTTCAAAGTGCATGACGACAGTAGTTGATACATGTGCCGTGAGGTATTCGTCGTTTGAAATCAACCGCGCTGTGACAAAGACTTCGCTTTCCGTGCTACTGAGGTAAGAATGTGGTAGTTGGCCGTGCAGAGCTTTGACTCTCAAGCTGAAGTCTAAAGAGACGTCATGACTTACGTACACCTTTGCATTGGCGTCAGAAATCATCACTTCAAGCACCGTTTACCCCGACGAATCGCTAGCAATATCGCTCGTCGCCGCGAAAATGCAGCCGAGACTTAACGAGTCTTCTTTTTGAATCGTGAAGCGGTGCTTATGTACGTCAAGTTCAGTGGAGTTTCACGCGTGGCGCATACTCCGTGGAACACACGGCAGCTGCTGGAGCAGAGCTCTACCCCTCACTGTCTTGAGACAAGCGCTAGGATCTGGAGAGTTCGCGCCCGCTGCATACGTCGTCTAGACGTGCGGACGTCTTCAACTTTTCTCCTCTTTAAGTGGAAATTTTTGCTTCTCGAACTGTTTGCCCATATCAAGTTCTCTGCGAGACTCAAACAGACAGTTGGAACGCAGAAAGCGTCATAACCGGCACGTTTGTTGGCACAGACAACATGCTAGCGTGCAACGTGTGCTGGTGCGATTTAGATTCAGGTTCAGCGTACATATCGCAGTGCGACCACGTCTTTTGTAAGTTCTAGATTCTTGTTGCTGGGCTTGGAATGTCTCCCTTGCATCTTGTTGAAAATGTTCTCTCGTTGAAGCACCTCGTCTGCATGTTGTGCCTTTCGTTGACTGACTGCAAGTAAAACCAAAAACAGGTGAAAAAGACATTCATGATGCTTTACAGCATCGACAATGCACCGTGTGCGCAACAAAGATGGATGAACGGGACATACGTGTGAGTGAAGTTCAACCGGAATTGGTGGTACTCCAGCGCAAACTTGCCGGATACTCGCCAAATGATATGCTAACGGCAGTGGCCTATGGGATCAAGTTTTGGAATGACCAAATTGAAATTCGCTACGGAACAGAGCTCGAGAAGTCATTCACGAGTGCCCAGAGAAATGCGGAGATGTACAAACGGAAACTTCAGGTGCGCAAGCTGCTCTCGACAACAAATCATATTGATACTGACCTCGACTCATCGCAAACAGGATGTACACGCCGCTTACAAGAAAGCAAAGGCTAAACAAGATGAACTGTGGTCACAGCTGAAGGATAGGGAAAAAGATATCCGAGAGCTACAAGTGCGATATGAAGAAAAGAGCCGAGAAAAACGCAGCTTGGAGGATTTCACAGCACGCCGAGGTAGTTTAAGCGAAGGAGCGCGAACCTTTGGGGCTCGTCCTGTCCAAGCCATACCTCGAACAGTTGCTCAAATCGATACTAGGATCCAAACAGAAAAAGAATCATGGCAACCGCGTCCAATACCAACTACAGTTAATGGTGAATTCCGAGATAGACGCAGCTATGAGCATTTCTATGGTGACGTGCGATCGCGCCGAACTAGCTTCAATCGCACTCTAGACAGTGCAATTACTCCGCCCACAACGACACAAGGTTTACGAGATCGCCGACCTCTGTCACCGTACACACGTCAACCCATCCAGACAGCGTCGGGGGAACGGCCACGCTTGTTTTCACAGCGGCGGATATTTTGAAGAAAGAATGAACACGAACGAGATCCGATGAACGAATGATAATTATATTCTACTACATTTGTGATGACTAAAATCGTTAAGCGCGAGAGGAATCCGCGATCGCTGACAGTCTCGCATGAGGGACCATTAGAGACCGAGTTGAGTCACCTGCCGATGATACTCTGGACGGCGACATTCATTCCTGACAGTAGAGCTCCTCCGGCTCCGTACACGGCTATCGCTCGAGGACCGCTCATACTCTTGTACAAAGCTCCTGCCCCTCCTCCAGCGAAAATCGAACATAAAGAATCGTAGCGGTTGTCTGTGTATGCCATTGACGCGCTCTCCAGCGCGGCGTAATACAGTCCAATACAACCCCACGTGTTACCAATAGATCTACCTCGTTGACTCACCGCGTTCAGCATTCTATTCAAGCGAAGTTTTGATGTGTCCAAAGATGGATCTGGCGGTGCCTTGAGGCTACCATACAATCCCCAACCTCCCCCGGCAATACTCCCGCCCAGGTATCCAACCCCAGTGAGGTACGTGAGGTTTTCACTCCAGCTTCTCGTCTTCACCGATCGTTCTTCATCGAACAGAAACTCGGGCGAATCCGACAGAGCATATATCGCCTTGTTCATCGAAGGATCAAAGGGACCACCTAATCCGCTATAAGGGTTGTAAGCACCAGACGTCACGGAGGGCAGCGACACGCTTTCCGCGGGAGCGCTGAAGTTTGGGCGTTCCAGGTTCTCCTCAATCGCCGTCGATCCCAAAGCCGGCTCATCTAGTGTCTTAGTATCCACGCTCGACGATTCGGCTTTCGCCTTGTCGCCTCTCTTCACGCCGAGCAAATCCCTGAGACCCATGACAACTTCCAGTCCCTGATCTTTATTCGCTTGCGGCTCTTTCGTCCCCGACTCAACGCTCGCTCACTTGCTCCGCTCGCGTTGTTGACTCAACAGACTCTCTTGTGACGGCTCGCAAAGGGCTTTTACACTCTCCGTCGACCTGACGCACAGCCTTGGGTTCGTGCTCGACACGCGTGACAGCGTCGCACTGACGTCAGTACCCGCAGCAGGGCTGCAGGAGAATCCTTTCATTTTGATTTTTGGCGCGCGCGTTGCGATTTTTGTCACAATACTGTTTGTTCATAGATCAAAACTGCCGCTCCAGAGCCTTTCGTTTGTCGACTGTCCCGCGGCGCTCGTTGACGGGACAAGACGACGGCGGACGTCGACCGGACACCGAAGGGCTCTGGCCGGGACGGATAGCTAGGGTATAAGCGTCACCCGTGATTGAAGTCAAGATGATTTCTGGCGTTGGGACCGTGCCTTCGCGCGGGTTGAGCTTGGACAGGCCCGTTCGTGACGCTGGAAGACGCGCTTTGGGATCGACGGGCGGCTCGGTGAAGATGCAGCCGGTGCGAGCCGCGCGACCGTGTGGGCGCGTGGCGGCGAGACAGAGGGATGAAGGGGGGAGGAGTCGCGCCCATTTGGACGTCAGAACTCGAGCTGAGGCCTCATCGTCTTACAAACAACAACAGAGCTCTGGTTGGGTACTTTCCGAAAGAGATTATCCGCAGGGAGAAGTGATTCTGGGCATAGAAATCCGCTCACACTCTGTCAAAGCGGCTCCAGTCGACACTGCAAACGCAGAATTTCAACGTCCCGGGGTTTCTGTGCCTTTGGAAGACATTTCCGCCGAAGCGTTGCAAGTTGCGTTGGAGAAAGTCGCCAAGCACTTTTCGTGGAAGGGTCCAGTCGGCATCAGTTACACTCGTCTGGTAGTCCGCGCATTAGGAGGGACTCAACCTGGCGAAGCTTTCATGGCTAATTGTGTTCCCGATTGGCGGGGTAAAGTTGCCACTATGATTCATACAGAAGCAGCAGCCTATGCTGAAATGTATTTTGGTCCTGGAAGAGAAAATTCAGGCACTGTTTTGGTTTGCACTCTCGGCAAGGGCTTCGGTGCCGTGTTGTACGACCGCGGACAAAAAGTGCGCAACGCAGACTTTAAACACATCACATGGACATACGAGAGAGAGTTGAAGAAACTCCAGAAAAAGTGGGGATGGAGTGGAGTTGTGCCCCCATTTCCTGACTCTGGAAATTTTCTTTCAGAGGTTGAAGAGTGTGGTCTCACGGGTAAATCATGGTGGCTCGATGAATTAACGCCTTCAGAGGACCCGTGTGCGCACACTGAAGCCGTTCTCGCTTGGGCGTCTCTCGTCGATCGATATTTGCAGAAGGTTGCCGCAAACGTCTCTCCAGAGCTGCTCATCCTGTTGCCAACAGGCCGAGCAACCGACGTTCGTGAAGACGTGCTTCTCACGCTCTTCAAACCTGGAATCGAGCTTGCGGGCCTTGATCCGAATATTTTATCAATGGGTGACTTTCCTGATCGAGCACTTGTCAAAGGAGCTGCAGTTGGAGCCCACATCGAGCTCCAAAGTAAGGCCGCCAGTGGCGTGTTGCGCGATGCCATCTGTAGAACGGTCACCAAGAGTTCTGAACTAAGAGCGTTTACAGATGTTGAACTTGACTGGGTGTTTAAAAAGTTGGACTCAAATAAAGATGGGGAAATTTGTGAGAGCGATTTAGCGACGTCTTCACGTTTCTTTGGCGCAAACCTGTCCGTAGCGGAGGTGAATGGTGTCATCAAGGAGTTGCAATGCCGTCAGCTGGGATCTGTCTCGCGCAATCGACTTGGTGAATGGTGGGCTTCGGAGCTTGATCACGCAGTCGTGTCACAGATTCAAAGCGCTCTTGAGCTGAAGGAAATTTTGAGCGCGTCGAAGGGAGAGTCACTGAATGTGAATCTGGTGGATGGAGAACTGCGCCACTTCCGAGACGAACAGATTGTCGTCGTACAAGCTGGATTCTCGTATTGTCGACCTTGCAAGAAATTTGAAGGAGTATACGAACAAATTGCGCGGAACTATCCGAGAGTTTCATTCTTCAAAGTGGTTGGTGATAGCACGCCGGCTTCCGCTCATCTGTGTAAGGACGTGCTTGAAGTTGCTTCGACGCCCGATTTCAGAATTTTCAAAGGGGGGGAGCTCGTGGCTCAGTTCACCGGCGCAAACAAAACGAAGCTCGAGGATGCCTTGAAAGGTGTTCTGAGTGAATCGACTGCATCAGTTTGAAGTAGTATTAGCTATTTTTCGTAATTACTAGTCTGCCTAACGTGTGAAAACTAAAGTCGAGCCAAAAAGTTACATTGCAGATGTCCAGTCTGCGCCGCCATTCAAAATGTCATTCAATTCGTCGCCCACCTTGTTTGGATCGCCCAGATCACTCAATGTGGTATACTTCTCTTTCGATGGATGCCACACGATGATTTTCATCATATTCCCTGTTCTATCATAGATATTGGGCGATCCAAACGCTTCGATAGTTGCGTCATTCACTTCGACAAAGGCGAGCAGTCTCTCTTTCTCAAATTTTCCTGCAACTTTTCGAAACGCGAGGTTACCTTCTAATGAGAAAATAGTGGCCGTGTAGACACTCTTTCCATTCTGTAGCACTCCGTTAATGTCGTAAACGGCTACATCTTTCTGTGTCATGTTGGCTTTCACAGCTTGTTTTCGTTTGCCAACACTTGGTACGCGCACAACCAAACGTCTTAGCCATGTCGTCCCAGCTGCTGTAACGATGGTTAGAACCAAAGGAATGATGTTGTAGTGTAGTACCATCAACCACAAGGACTCAAAAATATCTGAAAGATCCTGGATGAGCGCTCTCCAGATTGAACTATTGATTGGCATGACTCGTGCGTCTGGCAAGAAGTCAGTGCTGAAGTGTGCTGAGCGAAGTGAGTCATGAATGTTTGAGCTCAAGATATCGCCGATCCAATGTCGCACCCGACTTTGATTATCTAGTGCAACACTATCATAACGCACGATATTTTCCTTCTCATGATCGAAGACCAATGCTACCAGAGCTGACGTCTGACGATCTGCAAAACTGTTGCAAAAAGTCTTTGCCGCGCCGCTATCAATCCAAGTATATTTGACCTCATCTTCAATTGCTACGTCGAAATCTCGCTGAATGCTAGTCACGAACGATTTCCAACGCGTTAAAGACGTACTTCTTGGGCTGTCGACGATAACGAAACAAGTTTGAGCGAGGCCTCCGGGAATACAACCAAGCGCACCAGCGTTTGCCTTTGTCAGCTCTGGCACACTTTGTAAACGATGCTTTTTGAATACACTCTTCAATTTATCTTTTGAACCAACGTACTCAACAGTAGGCTCACTATTTTCCTTGAAAATGATCAAGCTCGGTACTTGAACGACTCCATAGCGCTCACTCCAAAATGTGCGTTCGTTATCCTTGAAGTCAATGTGTGCTACAGTCACTTCTTCTTGATGCTCTGTAGCGAGGTGTCTGAATAATAAAGATGGCTGCTTCGCCGAAATCAGTGCAAAGACACTTTTGCCATTCACTTTGGCCGATAGAAATTCCTTGTTGGCTTTCTTGATGTTCTTGAGTCCTAAGAGTTTTTCTGAAACAAATGTTGAAAGTCTTTCCACCTTGACGGGACCATGGTAGCGTTTCGCACACGAGAAATGGCGACAACCTGGGCGGAAACCAAATATGACGGGCAAATCAGACCGGCGCACGGGTATGGAAAACAATGCGCTGCTACCTAGTTTTTGTACAAGTGTGGCGCTGTTGTGTGCATCCACCCTGCCAAGTTGCGCCAAGCCGTGGAGCACTCTGGAAGACTGCTCCCATTGGGGGGCAGATCTCTGGCACAGAATGCTTGTGTCGTCGTATACTTGAACCAAGTAGGCTTTGTTACTTCTAAAAACGACCTTATCGAAGTTCTTCTCCGTCAGCATCATCGTCTCAGATGAGATGAGTTCAGAGTGTTGAAAACCAGCCCGCTGACTTATGCTATCAGCAGTCGAATCTGAGTCCCATGAACCTCTTCGACGCGACCTGGCTCCATCTTGCGTCGCCTCTTGGTCGTGTTCACCAAAATGGGCCTCCAAGTCGTACGTGCGCTTCCGCTCTGGATCTGAAAGAATCGAGTAAGCTTTCTGGATTTCAACAAACCGTTGACTTGCTCTCGCTTTGTCGTCTTCGCTAGAGCGCTGATGTTTGTCTGGATGGTAAACCAATGATAGAGAGCGATATGCTTTCTTGATTTCTACAGCACCTGCTCCTCGTTCGAGTCCCAAAGCGCTGTATAAATCAGCGCAGACGACCGACTCGCAGAGCAGTGCCAGCGTGATGAGTATCAACCAACGCCCCATTGCTGCTATTGCGCGCCGCATGTCGGTTCGAAAGACGAACTCAAAACCAGAAACGCGTGAAAGACATTACGTTTAAACCTACAAACGCGCTTCTACGCATTTTTCGAGCGTGCATTATTTTGAAGAGCGTGACAGTTGGAGGAGTTGAGACAACGGAGGGTTGCCTAGGGTTAGGCGGTGACTACTGCAACATTTTTCTCTAGTCCTCCTCATCTAAAGCTCCCACATATTCCGCAATATCATCTAATGGGAGAGCGTGGGCTTCAAAATCATCGTTTAGTTGAATTGAAGCCGTGGATTCGGCCTTGTTCTTCTCGAGAAGCTTTCCACGCCTTCCTCGAAAAGCACCAGTGACAACACAAATGCGTCCACCAGCCTTTGGGATGACCGTCTCTAACGCAGCCTGGCCGATTTCAATGGTCTTGCCACCACCTTCTAACTGTAACATACACTCTGTCGGTGTCAAGACATCTATGATCATTCCTTTCGACAGATAAAACTGCCCACCTTTAAAGCTTTTGCTCACTACACGTACGCGGATGTTTGGTAACAACCAAGGCTTGGCCTGAGACGCCGAGTTTTTCTCACGATCGTCTCGATCTCTTTTACTACCAACCTTTGCACGGCGACTCTCGCTCATTTCGACGAGTTCGTTCGACTTCACGGTGACCACTTGGCCGCTGGATGTAAGCTCAATGTTGACTTTGTCGCCAGAAATTTTGAGTATGCGTCCTGCCACACCAGCATGGCGACCAGATGAGATGAACATTATTTTGCCTTCTCGTGGTCCAGACTCCTCTCGTTTCACCAACTTTTCATCTAACGTCTTGACATTCTTCAATCCCGAGTCGGCCATGGCTTTTGGATCCCTGACCATGTCTGCTTTGCGCTCTCGCGTCTCACCAGGCTTGATGTACTTCTTCTGTGGCGCGTCTTTATGCGCTGGCTGTGCCCCTAGACCGAGACGTCCTGGGCGTGGGATGAATTCAACAGCCTCTACCATGCCTCTGTGCATCCTACCGACGGCCTTGCCCTCTTCCCAACCCATGCCACGGAGCATCGCCTTGCCAAAGTCTTCGATGGGCATCGACTCATATTCTTCTATCGATGCTTGCTCAGGTAAATCTTCCATATCTTCTTTGAAAGCTTGAAGTTCTTTTTCCTGCAAACTCTTACCTAGGAAACTTTCTCGTCCGCGATCCTCTTTGCTCTCCTCAGGCTCGACGGAGTCTGTTGGACCCATTTTAGTTAGACCGTAGTTGAGAACCCCCTTCTGTGCGACTTCGCCACCAGACGCAATCGTCTCGGCGACATGAAATCGTTTTTCATCTTCCAACACCTCTTCCTTGGTCGGTATGAAGCTCGGTGCCTGTTGAAACGTCGAAAAGCAAACGTCAGTACTCACATTTCCTAAAAAGCAGAGGTTCAAGGAACTTCCGTTTGGCACTCGTACCTTTCTCCTGCGACCTGTCCCGACTTCGAAAGTGTTTTTGATGGCTGGGATAATCTTGCCTTTATCTTTCTTCTCCTCTCGCGTTCCCTCAATCGCGTTTCCTTGTACACCGGTGACGTACTCGACCACCGGACCAGTATCATCCTCCTGCTGCACTGCCACCTTCGGTTGCGGCGCCTTCTTCTTCGAGAAGCCAAACGCTTGCATTATCACGAAATTCAGCCAAAGTGAAGAGGACGCAACGCCTTTAGTCGATATCTGAGAGGTGCTCGCGGCGCGAGTTGATGTCTTTCGCCAACGCGACCGCTACCTCTGACGCACGGGAAGGAGAGTCGCACGGGAAAAAGTGGGTGAATTCATCACACTCAGCTAATAAATGCCTCTCTGCAGTGCACTACACGCGCACCTCAACGCGAGTCAGGGTGGAATCAAAACGAGAGGGATCGAAGCAGCGACTCATTCTATCGACTTAGCGTGCGTAAGGATGTCAGCGGGAGAGGGTGCGAAGAAGCCGTCGTTGCTCGAGGAAGACTGGATTGCGTTCTCTGCCAGAGTAAGAGGTGTGTGCAAACGCTCAGCTAAGATTACCCTGAATGCTGCGTTTACGTCGCTAGTTCTTCTGTTACTCTCGATCTTCACGGTACTTTTAGTGCGTTTCGTAGTAGTTCCGCGGGGACCGGTGTCATTAACGCAGGACCTCGTCTTTGACTACACCACTCAAGCACCTTTGGCGCGCGCAAGCTTTCTCGAAGAAAAGTTTGCAAACGTGCCAGTCAACTTTCAAGAAGATTCTTCAAAAAGGATTCTGAGACCGAAACAGAGTTTTGATATTGATGTTGAATTCACTGTTCCGGAGAGTGACTTCAACGTGAACGTTGGCATGTTTCAAGTGAATGTAAAGCTTCTGACGCCAGGCGGTAAACTGTTGCTCGAGAGTTCGAGACCTGGCATCGTCAAGTACACTTCGAAAGAAGTCAAATGGCTGAGAACGATCGTCTGGTGGCCATTTCATGCGCTTGGACTGATCGAAGAGCAGCAAAACGTACGCGTAACTATGGTGAAGAACTATCAAGAAGATAGTGAGACTCCCTTCACGGACATTCAAGTCATCATGAAGCCACACGCTGGTAGCTCAAAACTTCCTCAAATTTATGAGGCTTGCGCAACGATACACCTTAGCATGAATATCTTCGCAAAAGCGTTATACTTCTACCCTTTGACCTCGTTTGTGGTATTGGTTAGCTTACTCTGGTCAGGACTCAATTTCACGGCGTTTTCGTTATCTGTCATTTCACTTCTTGTTATGGGAAGCAATATGGAGGTTCCGTCCACCACTACTGCATCAGGTAGTGTCACTACGTCGAAATCAAAGTATGATACCATGATCGCAGATGGTGTGGATCTGGCAAAGGCTTCGCAAGCTGGATCTCCTCCGGTGTCAGAAGTGACCCGAGATCTGCTGGATGATGGACTTCGTCGTCGCAATGTCGCTGGATCATGAAAACATGTCGATTCGTTATTGTTCTAGTCTATTCTGTAACAACATCTAATTTGCACTACGTCGAAATCCACCAATCAATTCTGCTCCGTTTTCCACTCGACAAACTCATCAAGTAAATACGGCCACGCGTCATCGACGGTGTAACCTTCAAGTTTAGGTCCGACCAACTTGCTAAACTGGAGAACTTGGGACCAAGTGTCATTCGAAATGGCCTTTCCATGGTTCTTTTCGAGGAATTCGCACCACTCGTCCGTGAAGCACCACTTTCCTACCATCAAAACCTTCCACAATCCTATGGCAGTCTCTAGCGGGAGCGCCTTGGCATTCGGTTCCAGAGCAAAGTGGAAAGAGAATTCGTATACATCCTTGAAAGTTTCCGCAGAATCGAGCTCCCTCCTAAGATCCCCAATCTTCTTTTTGAGTTTATCCATTGAGTCACACTGCATCGTCCTCATACCGAGGTAGAATTCTTCCTTTGTGTACTTGCCCATGGTCTCAGCCGACATCTTCAGTGAAATCACCAGCGTCACAGGGTCGAGCGGGTCTACACCGATATCGTGCAACAACCGAATGATCCCCTCAGCTTCTATGCGTTCTTCCTGTTCATTATCCTTGACTTTGTAATTGCTGAACATCTCATCTATACCGGCAGTGTTTGTGGATGACCTCGAGGCACTGTTTGAACGAGCCGTGTAGAAATACAACTCAAACGCATGCTCCATATTCCAAGACGCCTCCTTCAGCGTCTGAATGGCACCAACTTCGTCTTTAATATCCGCGACATCCATGAAACGTCGCACCGTAGCCTTCTGACTCTTGTTGAGCTTGTTCTGTTTCGGAAAACAACGTTCACAGTCGGTCAGTCAAACAGATTCTCAAGGTTCCGTGCGCGCTTCGAGCGATTTCGTCTGGCAAAGAGGAAAGCTGTGTGACACACCATGTTGTCGCCACGTCCAGCCTTTCGGCTCTCTCAAGTAGCGCCTGCAATCTCTTGTGCGACGTGGTATGTCGCCGACCTGGAGGCTTACTCCTGTGTAACACTTTTCAGAGGGGTAGTTCAGAGGAGTTGCTGCAGAAACACCGCGATGCCTTGGTTGGATGAAATCGTTAAAATTAAGCGTGGAAAACATCAAGTATGGGTGACCTACAATCACTAGACACCATCTGCTCGAAGAGACTGGTGCGTCGAACTAGTTATGATTTCTAATTTGCGTTGGAGGTAAGCCGCGCTGACCAAAAAGAACGCACACATTGCAAACATGGAGGAAAGCGGGAACAGAGCAACGTTGTACAAGATGACACAGACGAACAAGTTTAGAGGTATTCTGAAACAGTTCATTACTGTGCTTCTGATTTCTTCCGGTACATACGTAGCTCGCATCTTCATCATACTGGGCCAGAAGATCCCAACCAGAGCTTCAAAGACGAGGAAACCGAGCATTGTGAGCTTCCCTTCGAGAGTGATTGACTGACCCGACATGTAATTCGCCTCGAATGGGAAGAATTTTAGGACAACGGGCAGGAAAAGCGATGCAGCTGAAGCGAGGAACACATACTGCATGTACTTCTCCGGACGCATGTCTTTGTTTCCGAGAAGTTGGCCAGCGACAGACGAGCCGATCATGCACGCCACCATCATGGTGGCAAAAATCATACCATGTGGAATAATCTCATCATTCGGACTCAACGCTGGAGTCCAAAGGAAAACAAATGAATACATGGCCGCTTCAAACAGTGATTGCATGGCGCCGAGATACAAAACCTTCTTGTCCTTGAAAATGGCATTGGATGCCGCGCGAAAACTCGCCTCGAGAGAAGAATTTTCCTTGGTATCACCCTTATTTTCCGTCCACGTAAAGGAGATAATAACTCCACCGATGGCGAGGAATGAGGCTGCAGCATCGAATGGTGCCACCGGTCCAAGATCCATATCCGTCACGAGATAGTTGGCGAGGAGACCCGCTATGATGGACACGAGTCCATTGCCGATGAATATCGCTTTTGAAAACGTTCCATTCAGCCATTCCGGATCGTAGTTCCTGGCGAAATGCTCAGAGACGAGCCAGGATTCGAAAGCCGTGAACAATAACGAAGTCGCTATCCCACCGAAAAAGCGACCAAGCATCAACACGCCATAGTCACTCCAATGTTTTGTGATGCAAGATGCAATGTACGTGGCTACGTACGTCAACCCGGCGAGTTTACGCCCGTATCTATCCGCGAGCGAGCCGACAATGGTACCAAAGATCATACTCGAACCGAATCCCGCGATGAACAACTTTCCAATATCCCCAGTCGAGTAGCCGTAATGCTTATACAGTGCGTACACGTACGGTCCTTGCAGCCAGTCTCCCGCCATCATGAGCGCGTACACTGCCAGGTAGTTGTTCCGAAACGCCAAGAAGGCTGGCGTCATGTTCGTCGCTTTACCCGTCGGCTTCTTCTTAAGCTCCATTCCCGCGCACGCCACTGCCAGCGCACCAAAAGTCACCACGTAAAACGTCTCCATCTTCTTCGTCCAGAAGATTAAAACTGTTTGTTCGCGTCACACTCTCAACAACTCTCCGGGGTACCTCACACAAGATGCGACGAGACGAAACGAGTCGAGACGAAACGAGTCGAAACGAAACGAACGGTTGCACACGCCGCTTTGAGATTACGCTCTCCTCGCGCTCACCTACCCCACAAGCGAGCGAGCGAGTGCGCGTCGATCTGCCGACCGAGTGCCGTCGTCGTCGTCGTTCCCGCGGACGCCAGCACCCGGAAAGTCACTCAGTCCATCGGACAAACGGATCACGGATCACGATCTCGAAGATATGGAAACGGGGAAGGAAAACTTTATTTTGATCCCCCAGAGAGGCTCTCAATAGGGGTGAGTACATAACCGCCGCGAGATGAGCTAAAAAATCACTCGCTGTGATGGGACATCTATGTACGGGTAAGTAGTTACAATCTGCGAAACGCTCAGGGTGCTCGAGGGTGCACGCCAGCGGCTGCGCGGCGGCACAACGCGACGATTACGACGACGATGCAATCCATCACGCAAACCCCGCTCGCGTGCAGGTACGTCGGGAACGGCGATGGCTTTTTCTCTCTCGTGTGTCGTGACTCGGAGATGGGCGCGCGGGCGTCGCGCGTCTGCGAGCGTCGGGTAGATGCGAGAGTTGCCCGATGCCCAACCCCGCGCGTGTGTTATCCTCTCGCTGGCGATAAGATGTTTGGGCGCGCTAGAAGGGCGGCGCGAGCGCGGCAAAGGGCGACGGAGGACATTGACTGACTGAAAATATTCTTTTACGAATGCAGACGCAGCGCGCAGATCTCCACTCGCCGATCCAAGGCTGCCAGGTGCGTGATCGTCTCGATAGGTTGCGATAAGGATGACCGAGGAGAACCGCCTCGCGAGAACCCGTTTGGGGGAGAGGAGAGCGAGTTATTTCCTCCTCTCTCGCCGTCGCGCGTGCGACAAACTCGCCGATGGGAACGACTGGGACGTGATGACTGACAATGATACGTTTTTAAACGACACAGAGGCATCGTCGCGACTGCGACCGCCGAATCTGGCCGCAAGGCTGCCCCGCTTGAGACGGGCGGTACGCTCAAGGGTGAGAAGGCTTTTGGCAAGGCTGCCGGCGCCGCTGCCATCACCGGTGAAATCTTCTCCGGCGCCAAGCCGGCGTGGAAGGACCCGCGCTGGGTCAACGGTAACTGGGACCTTGATCAGTTCAAGAACGCCGAGGGCGAAGTCGACTGGGATGCTGTGATCGATGCCGAAGTTGTTCACCGCAAGATGTTGGAGGACAACCCGGCGGTGTACGATGAAGATGGCCTCTTCGATACCTCCGTTGTCCCGTGGCACGTGTGGATGCGCCGATTCCACCTTCCGGAGGCGGAAAAGGCGAACGGTCGCGCTGCCATGGTTGGCTACGCGTTCGCTTACCTCATTGATGCTGCGGGCGGGGCGGGTCTTGTTGACTTGCACAACTCTTTCTTGGGCAAGACTGCCATCCTCGCTACCATTCTCTTCGTCACGCTTATCCGCTCTTTGAAGGACATCGATACCTTCAAGGATCTTGCCGAAGAGGCGACTTTCTACGACAAGCAGTGGAACGCGTCCTGGGAAGGTGTCGAGCGCCCGTCCGAAAAGGAGCAGTGAGCGCTCACGAAGTCCCACACTTCTGTGCGTTTTAAGTTTTTCTTCCATAGATTCGTAGCTGGCTTTGCTGTGTGAACATGCATCGAGCGTGAGCCTACCCTCGGTGTTTTGTTATACAACATATTTTTACCATTTCATTTCAGTAGTTCGTCGCCCGCGCGGTTAATTTTCTATCGTAAAATCTAGCTCTCTGCGGGTCGGTGCGACGCGTAGGCTTGAAACGCGCCAGGTTGAGATTAATCCACATTGTTGCGCGCGTAGACAGCATCTTCGTCGCATTAGTGACATTTAGTTTAAATTCATGCATCAGTAAACCTGTCTGATGCGCATTTTAACGTCTGCGATGGGAAACGCAGTCAGTTCCTTGTCGGTGTCGTGGAGATGCTCACGCTCAACGACCGAAACGAATGTTTACGTTCCGAAGGCCCCACGTCACGTGGCGGCGCCGTCATCATCGAAAAATGACACGTGCACGAACATCGATGCTGCCTGCTTCACACCGGGTCACGCATTGAGTGTTTTAGAGGAGCACATTCAAGCCGGAGCGCGATATCCTCAGCTCAGACCGGTTGTTCGTAACTGGTTAACAGAAGTGCAAGAACCAAGCGTGTTTGTGGCGGAGTGCGCTGGTCTTCTCTTCGATCGCCTGACCGGGAAACATTCCTCATATCAAACAGATGGACGCCACGAGGACTTGTTGGTCTGCCTGTACGTGATGTTGGAGTGTCTGAGTCGGTTACCTAGAGTTTGTCCTGGATTCAAACGGAAACGTTTTGATGAGACGGTGACCAGAGGCGCGGTGACCGATGGCCTCGGTCGCAAGTTGGCTGGAAAAATAGCCCAGTCACTAATTACGAGTGAGCACGACGTTCCAGGCCGGGCAGTGGTTCGATTGATTGAAACTTACGGTCTGGAAATGGAAGATTTGAGTTTTTACAACGCTGACGAGGCGTTGGAAGCGATTGAACGCTATGTTGAGGTTCTCATGGAGCGTGGCGCCCACGGGCCCGCGATGTCTCTGGTGTTTCACTTTAGTCTGGACAACTTTGCGACCGAAGAGACTCTCCAGTCTCTGATAAACGCTCACGAGTATACTCTGGCACAGGAATTTTCTCGGTTGCGCCCAGCACTTCGGCGAACGACTATCGAGTTGTGCATCGCTCAAGGTGAGCGCGAGCATGCTGGCTTAAGACAAGCTTACAAGACTACCGTGGAATTTGAGCTAGAAGATGAGTATCCTAAAACTCGATTGGCGTACTACATGTCGACAATTCGTAGAATGATCGTCAAGGGGCAGTACGAAGCCGCTCTCAAACGAGCTGGCTCAGAAGAAGAGCTTCAAGAGTGGGTGATCCGGTCTCTGACTGAGATAGGAGAACTCGGTTACGCGGCGGAGTACGCTGCACGTTGCGGACTTGAGTACGTTTGTGATCAAGAAGAGCTAGAACGAGCACTGATGGAACGCAAAGAGACCTACTTGCAACTTCCAGATGACTTGTTGGAGTGCGTTGCTTTCTGTGACGACGAAAAAAGCTTGATGCAAGCGTACGAGCGGTTCATTTCGGGTGAGAACATCGTTGGTATCGACACGGAATGGAGCACCGTGCTCGATGAAGAAATCAGCCACGTGGAAACGAACGATGTTGCGACATTGCAAATCGGTACCAAAGCTGGCGTTTGTATCCTAGACGTTCCCAAACTTGTCGAGGTCTGTCCTGAAATCTTAGAAGCAACCATTGGAAAGATATTCAAGGACAAAGATGTGACCATCTTGGGATTTGCTGTTCACGAAGATCTCCGAAAACTGGCAAAGACGCATAGTTTGTTTCAACAAGTGACATCTACCTGCGATTTGCAGCAGGTATGGAAGCTGGCAGTTGCAAATGCGCGCAAAAGCGGTCAAGATAATTCTGCTCCTTGGTCAACTGAGATTGAGCTCAATAGAGCTCAGCCAGTCGGCTTATCTACCGTAGTAGCGGCCGTTCTCGGCAAGCCTCTAGACAAAGCGATGCGAATGTCTGACTGGGCAAAGCGTCCTCTGTCTCAATCACAGATCATCTACGCTGCGTTGGACGCGTGGACTCTTGTAGAAGTTCATCGCGTCTTGCTAACATCACATAATGACTTGTACACTAGATTAGTGGGGAAGGCGGGGAAAGTTTACAACTTTAAGAAATAGCGCTGCTGCAATTGTAGTTTTATATTCCACGACGCCTTCCTGCGGTTTAACTCATAATGTTACCAACTTTTTTGTTGACCTGTGGGCCCCATTGACAATGCGCCGCTACTTCGACGCGTGCGCGCGACCAAGTCCAGATGGAGCGCGATATGGAGCGACTGAGTCTCACTGGTACGGATGGTGCCGGTGAGCCCTCCGTCAATGATGCCGCGGCGGTAATCCTGGAGTTCTGGTTTCCGAATCGCGCGCAGACACTGGAGGCGGCGTACAAAAAGAAGTGGTTCGTTACCGAGGAAGGTGTGGCTACAGTGGACGAGCAGATCAAAGAAAGATTCGGCGCATTACTCGCACAGGTTGAGTCGATGATGTCAGATTCTGCGCCGGATCAACAGACCGTGCTCGACGTGTACGAGGTCTGGTTGCGTGCGCCGACATCAACAGTGGCTCTCGTCGTGTTGCTCGACCAGTTCAGTCGGCACATCTACCGGAGAGACGCAGAAAGAGATGCCAAGGTTCAAGCTAACGACGTGATTGCTACTATGATAGCAGAGAACTTTCTTGACGAAAAATCTGATCAATTATGCGAGCTCACAACCGCACAGCAAGTTTTTTTGTTACTGCCGTTCAGGCACACGCAGAAAACTTGCGAGAGGCTGCAGCGCTGCTTAGATATCATAGATGAGCGCGCTGTCCTAGAGGTTGAGAACCGCGCCCTTTTGGATAAGTTTCGTAAGACGACACTGCGATGCTACCAAGACCTCGTCGGCAAGCAGCACAAGGACGGAGATAATATACTGGAGAGGGAAGAGTTCACGCCATCGGAGGATGTGATGGCTGTCATGGGATCACACGCGCTCTACAAGACGATCGGTGCGTTTACGCGCAAAAGGATGGCCAAATTTGGGAATACCATCGCGGTTTCACTCAGTGGTGGCGTTGACTCAATGGTTTTAGCGTACATTCTCAAGCATCAAGGGTACAATGTCGTGACGCTTCACATAGACTACAAGAACCGGCCAGAGAGTACAGAGGAGGCTGATTTCGTAGAGGACTGGAGCAAGAGACATGGAATGGTATTTGAGAGATGTACCGTTAATCAGATTCGACGTGGAGTAACACCTCGTGAGCAGTACGAAATCGAATCGAGGAAAATTCGTTATGGCTTCTATAAGGATGCTAGCGTAAAACATGGATTCCCGGCGGTGTTACTTGGACATCATCACGGCGATGTTCAGGAAAATATTATCACAAATTTGATGCGTGGCGCGAACCTCTTGTCTGTAAACGGTATGAGTGAAGATGGCGTCGTGGAGGGAGTCCGCATTTGGCGGCCGATGCTTCCTCATGCGAAAGACGACGTACTCACTTTTGCGCACGCGTACGGCGTACCGTACTTCCTCGATTCAACTCCGATGTGGAGCACTCGGGGTAAGCTTAGGAATCAACTTATACCTCTACTAGAGGATATGTTTGGGGATGGGTTCATGCGCAATGTCAGCATGATAGGAGATAATAGCGATCAGCTATCGGAGATGGTGGAGGAGGCAGTATTTCAACCATTCTGGGACGCAATGAAAGTGAGTGATGTTGGATGCTACATTGACTGCACTCAGTTCATTTCCCTGCCGACTTTCTTCTGGAAGCAAGTGATCAGGGAGACTTGCCACAGGCTTGGAGCTAGTATGATGAAAGATCGTTCGGTCCGACAATTTCTAGGTCGAATCAAGCGCACCAAATCATCCAAAGATGGTTGGATGTCTCTGAAGAAAGAGAATGCAACCTTTGTCCAGGGCGACACTTTCGCCATGTTTGCCTCTGAATTCATGCCAAGAGCAAAACATATTTGTCCCGGTGCGAAATTCACGATGGAGTCCAATGAAGAGTCTCTCGAACTGGGTAACTGGTCATTGAGCCTTCAAGTTGTAGCGAACACTTGTGACGAGTCGGGCGTGCTTCCGTTCAACGCACCCCCGGTCAACATATGGAACGTGCTCGAGAATGAAATCACGTATCACATCCCATACGAGGGTATTCCAGCGACTTACGTAATTGATCCCGAAGTCAGATTCCCACCAGTTAGAAACCTAGATGTGGCCGTGAGGGACGCCTTGCCTTTGGTCGTTCCTCCAGAGTTTAGTTTCGCTCACCTGCCTGACGAGAGCCGACCTCCGCGCAAAATGCTCAAGTGGTCAAAGAAAGCTCTCGAACGCACGCAGTGTGTCCGAGTCCAACTCAAGTTCCGGCGAACTAAACTCTATACGGTCGATAGCGAAGACGAAAAAGTGTAATACGACTTGTTTCCGTTTCTTCACCCGGTGTACATTCTACTTGTCAAACGGCCCCTTGAGTGACACCTGCCAGTTGTTTGATCCCTTGTCCATGTTCGAGAAAGCATTCAAACGATCTAAACCATCTCTCGCCAACTGAATCCTTCGCGTGATCTCCTTCTCATCCTTGAGGTGTCGTCCTTCCCGGAACTCGCTCTTGATTTCCTCAACAATAGCCATCTTGTTCCTGCTCGGAAATCGAAGCGCCGATCGGAGAACGGCGCGGTAAAGCTGAAGCGTGGAGCTCATCTTATTCCAACGATCGAGTTGTTGCGCGCGCGCGCACTTCTTCAGAGTGTGCGCTACCTTGCTCGAGTTCTCGCGCGGCGGCGAGGACTAAGGGAGCGAGTCTCTTCGCCTTCCTCACTCAGAGAGGCGGGTGGAAACAAGACAGATGTTTCGCAAACTCGCCGCCGGTGGGTCAACCTTTGTGGGCGCCGCGTTGGGCACCTACGTGGCCACGGAAGAGGGTGCACAGCGTTCCGTCATCTTCTGGGCCAACGCTTTTCCCGTGTACCTGCAGTACCGAACCGTGCAAGCCCGACACAGAGATGCAGCCAGACTGGGTGTGCCGGCGTGGACTGGGCTCACTCTGAGCGATGACGACGCGAATGCAGCATACGAAGCGTTGCACAACAAATATTCGTCACCAGTGAGAGATTTGGTATACTCGATGAGAGGTTTCTATCTGAAGAATGCACAACTGCTCTCCACTCGTGACGACTTTGTACCCGAGCAGTACCTGTCCTGGTGCAAAGAGACGCAGGACAGCGCGCCGGTGGAGATGAAACCGGGCGAGGCGAAGGAGATTGCAGAGAGAGAATTGGCATCAATCGGTCATACCGAAGTGTTTGCCGAGTGGGACGAGACGCCTCTTGGCGTCGCGAGTATCGGGCAAGCGCATCGAGCAAAGTTATCGCAGAAGTACGGTGGTAAAACTGTCGTCGTGAAGGTGCAAGCGCCGGGTATAGAGCGCAGATTTCGAGCAGACATTCGGACCTGCATCGACTTTTGTAAGTTGGCAATGCCGCAACACGTTCCACCCCTAGAAGAGATCGAAAGACAGTTCTTGACCGAGTTTGACTACCGCGCAGAGGCAAACAATTTGGACGAAGTGAGATCAGCCGTCATGCCTAAATGGGGACACAAGGTGTACATTCCTGCTCCTCACAAAGAGCTGTGCACAAAAGAAGTTTTAATTATGGATGAGGTCCCTGGAAAGCGACTTGTTGATGGTATAAGAGATCAGTTTGAAGCCATTGCACGCTATCAAGGCGTGACAACTGAGGAGTTGGAAGAACAAGAACGTAAACGGATCGAGACTGGTAGTTTAAAGAGCCATGATGCACGGCAGGCGGCGCGACGTACGCAGCGGATGAACACTCTACTCCGAGTTAAACATCATCTCTTCGCTCCATTCAAGCTTGCTTACAACATTTCGCCTATTCGTTTGATAACTGGGCCCGTGAGCACTGAGCCGCCGCCTCAACTTGTCAACCTCGGGCAGCTACTGCAGACTTTGATAGACGTGCACGCATTCGAAATATTCGAAACGGGAGTTTTCAATGGTGATCCGCATCCCGGTAACATCATGTTGATGCCCGATGGTAGACTTGGACTGATTGACTACGGGCAGGTGAAGCGCATCGATATTGACACTCAGCGCGCATATGCAAAACTCATCCTCGCTGTTGATGTGGGAGACGCCGAAGAGTGCCATAAGATTATTCAATCGGCAAAACCAGAAGGTTTTGGTGCAAAAAGCAAAAACGCCGACGTTGATGTGAGCTACAAGCTGGCCACTTTTTGGAATGATAGAGACACTCCAGACGTAACTGAAGGTCTCAATCTGCAAGAGTTTCTGGATGAAATGCAAGCGCGAGATCCAGTCATCAAAGCTCCCGATGAAATGGTCATGATTGCACGCGTCTCTGTTCTCATTCGAGGGATGGGTAACGCCTTTAACATCCGCCTTCGCATGGTTGAGGCGTGGAGAAAAGATGCCGAAAAGCTTTTGGCACGAACTGATCCTGATTACACTCTTCTACTAGCTCATAAAGAATAGCCTAGTTCCTAGCCCGAGGCAAAAAAATGTTGTTGTTTGCTAAATTGCATCCTTATGAGTCGACTCTACTTTTTCGCGTCGTTCACCGTGACTGTGACCGTAATTACGTCATCTTCCTTGACGTCAATCGAGACGGAGACGGGGGAAGGTTTCTTTCCCTTTTTTCTGTTTCCATCTTGCTTCGATTTCCCGTTCTCTTTCGCAGAAGACTTTTCTTCTTCCTCTGCTTCGGCACCATCATCAGTACTGTCTTCTTCACCAGCAGCAATCTTTTCCTTCTTGACTCTTCTCTTCTCCAAGAATTCAGCTTTTCTCGCATTGATGGCTTGTATGGCGCTGGGGACGTCGGCGGCCTTTGAGACGGTCGTCACGTTGATCTTGCTGAAGATTGCCAGGCTGTCGAGCGATATTTGGATGCGCTCATTGCCATTGATAGAAGAAGACTGCTTCTTTCCACCCTTTTTCTTCTTCTTGCCCGCTCCACTGACTGCAAACATGTCGTCGTCGTCGACGTCGCGGTTGAGGAGCACCATGCCCTCCACAGCCTTGGTCACCTCCTCGGCAGTGGTCGCCGTCACTTCTTCCTCCTTCTTAGTGTTCCACTTTGAAAGATAAGTGATGAGCATGTCACAACCAGAAATTTCTTCCTCGTAAGGTTCCGGTGCGTTGTCCTTCTCCCACTGCTTTCTCGCCTCTTCGCGAGCCTTGCGCTCCTCCTGAGCAGCCTCCCATTGCTTCTGCTTGATCTCCTTTTGTTGAGCGCGGAATACCTTTTCTTTAGCCCAGTAAGCGTCATCAATCTTCTTTTGCTCAGCTCGAAGCTTGTTAATTTCTTCTCTAGTCGCCTTGATGACCTCGTACGCGGCAGTCTTTTCCTCGTGCAACGTGGGCAAGTCGGCGGTGGTCGCGTCCTCCTTGCTCTTCACCTCGTTCAGCTTTGAGCGTATCTTGGCTTGTTCAGCCTTGATGCCGTTGATTTCCGCATCTTTCGCGCGAATACGCTCCATACATTGCTTTCTAGTCACATCATGCGCCGTGATGACGGCTTGCTTTTCGGCGTACACGTGCACGACGTCGCGGTTCTTGTTCAGAGACTTGATCTTTTCCACGAGCTTCTTTTCTTCCGAAAGGGGCATATTTTCGTGAGAAAGCCTGTGTTCGACCCTAGCAATCTCCGCATCGATCGCCTCGTTCGTCAAGAACTTGCTCGTCGTGCGCATCGTGTTCGCCTCTTCGCGAACTCGGTTACGCTTGGCTTCGCTTGCGTTGAGTTCCTCGCGAATCGCGTCTCGCTGCGCAATCTTCTCATTCGCAATCGCCGTCAAAGCCTTAAACTTTTCCCGCAGAGGCGCGTTCGCCTTGGAGCTATCCTTCTTTTTATCGTATTTCGCGTTCACAATCGCCTTAATCTCCGTTATGCGCGCTTGTTTCTCTTCCGTCACCGCCGTCAGGGCTGCGATTTTCGCATCGAACGCCGACCGATCTGGTTTCGTCGGTCTCTGCACTCTTTCCTTCGCGCCTCCGTCGTTTCGCGGGAGCACGCTCTCGGGCGAGCTCGGCCCGGCGAGCTCGGATTTTTCCTTCGTCGTCGCCATCGTCGTCGTCGTCGTCGTTCGCTCGCTCTATCGGGCGCGCCGAGTCTGCTTGTGACGGCGAACGGGTCGAAGGCGTTGTCGACACAAATCAAATCTGTCGGGAACGTCACCGTGAATGGACGTGGATTTTTTTTCCGGGGAAAATGTATTCACGCTGACGACGAGTCATGACTCCCGGGAAGTACGGCACGCACACACACACGCGCTGAAGAAGAATTTTTTCTTCTTTGGACTCGCGCGCGCGCACGACGCACCGACCGCAGTGGGAGGAGACGGACGCTCCGAATGGGTGCTGATGAAGATGCGGGCGACGACTCCGATGTGACGACGACGACGACGACGACGACGACGACGGCGTTCGTTGATTACGCACCGTATTACACGCGACAACCTCGAGAGGAAACGTGGAGGAAACAGCGCGAACTCTGGGGACGGACGCTGGTGAGGTGCGTTGGATTTATTCGACTCGACCAAAAGGTGACTGACGTTTTTCATTTCTGCGGTGTCGATAGAGCGGTGCGCGATCGAGAGAGACCGGCGGTGCACGTCAAAACGGAAAAGATTTTTGAGAATAAAACCATAGATCGTTCGCTCGCCCTGGATGCGCGGAAAGAGGTGATAGAATATTTGAGAGAGAGGGGCGAGGCGTGGTGGTTGGACAAGGAGGAAACCGTGGCGGGTGTCTTGGACGCCGGGGATTTACAGCGGTACGTCGACGCGATGGGGGAGTTGGTTACAAAGTACGCCTTGTCTGGGAAAGTGTACACGATGGATGAGCTCAGGGATCCGGGCGGTATCGCCGGTGGGACCGCGCTCGGCGGGTTGGACTCCGAGCGGCTCGCGCGCGCCGTTCAGAGCGCCTCTGACCGAGGCCTGTGCGTCGTCTTCGGCGCATCCACCGCTGGTGATTCGTCCGTCGGCGTGAAGTTTGCGTAGCGGCGAGACGACGACGACGACGGCGACACGCGGAACGATGTAATTTACGTGGAAGAACACGTTCGGTGCGTGCTAGGCTTGTAAAATACAATACGCAGATTCGTGGTGGCTAGTGTCTACTTGTTGATCTTCGTCTCCGTGAAGAGCACGTGTCTACGAACCTATTCAAGTCGCGAGAGGTGGCGAATGAAAGCATCGCATTCGAGTCAGTCATTCCGTCTTCGCTCATTCGTTCGTTCGTTCACACGTGGCGCGTCGTCGTCATCATCAGCCTCTCTTCGCGCACACTTACCCTCGGGTCATACTTGATGAACTCGAGCTTTTTCGGCAACTTTTTCGGGTTCTTACGCCTGACGTAGAAGAACCCCGTCTGCGCCGTGCTCACGAGCTTGACGAGGATGGCCCCAGCCTTGGTCGCGCCCTTGGCCATGGTCGATCGGCGATCTCCCTCGCGTCCGCGTCTGACCGTCGCCGTCGCGCACTCTGCCCGCGAATGAAGGAAAACAAGCCTATAAAAATAAAAACTCAGACAGTTGAACCATATTATAGATTAGTCCGCCGTAAATCCAGGGGAATTCCGGAACTAAATATGTATAGTAAAAGTAGGACATTTGACACGTACTTAAGAGGAAATAGGACTATAAAAATCCAGGGGAATTCCGAGAATCGAACTCGGGACCTCCTCGACGTTTGCTCTCTTTAATATGAGAGTACCAGCTGTTCGCTGGCTCGTTTCAATGCCACGTGTGTGTGCACCCAAACGAGGAATCATACCACTAGACCAAATTCCCAAGTTTCTCGACGGTTCATTACTCGAGATAGAGGACGTGAACGCTGGGATGGAGGTCCTTGTACGAGAAGTCGCGAACGGTGTAAACGGTTACGGGTGATAGATGTGACCTTGAAGTCGTCAACAGAGAGACGAGCTCGGAGTCGTCAACAGACGCAGACGACGCAATGCGATACGATGACGACGACGAAGACGACGACGACGAGGCGTACGTCGACGTGTTTGCCAACGCGAGGGAGAATACGGAGAATACCACCGGCCGGTCGCTCGTACGTCGAGAACTCTTGGGAAAGGAAATCATCAAGCAACAGCGAGAGCTCTTGGATTGCGAAGCTCGACGGGCGGACGAGGCGGAACGGGAGCTGGAACGGGTGTGCGCGCACGCGGATGCGCTGTCGAGGAGGTTAGATGAGGTATCCATGGCGTTCGCGGTATCTAGACGACGTTCGGGGTCTTCTTCGTCGAGCGACGACGAGGAGGACGAAGGACGACGACGCAGAGGACAAAGCGCGAGCGAGCTGTCGGCGCAGAATAGCAGGCTTCAGATTGAAAACGACCGTCTCAAGAGAGATATGGAAGAGATGGAGACGAGACACCGGCGGGAGTTATCAGAGGCGAAGAAGATGGTCGCGTCGACCGTGGGGGGCGCGTTTACCGCGGAGGAACGTAGGACGCTTTTGCGAGAGATTGCCGAAGCTCGGAAAGAGATCGCCGTCGCCAAGGAGGCGAGAGCGAAAGCTCTATCTGAAGCGATCGATCTTCGCACTAAACTGGAGGCTGAACAATTGAGGTCTATGACCAAAGGCGGCGGCGGCGGCGGCGAAGAGACTACGCCGCCCAAGACTCCGGAGTGGGCAAACATCGACTGGGACGCGGCGTACGCAGAAATGGACGCCGTCAAGGCTTCGAAAGCCGCCTCTAGACTGGCTGCTGAAACGCAGCCAGCGCAGCAAAAGGAGGAGTGGGAAAAGATCGATTGGGACGCGGCGTACGCGGAAATGGACGCCACGCGCGCCGTAGTTAGTAGGTAGGTACCCATAGACTGTATTAAATTAAAATCATTCCATGTCGAGCGTGGTAAAATACTTGACCAAATCAACCTTCTCACCCTTAGCCTCCTTGATCAATCGCTGAAGTTCTCTCGGCTTTTTGACTTGACCTTGAATTCCGATTTCGTCATCTTCGCCCTTCGGCACCACCCACAGCGGCCACGCGCTCGTGTACCCTTCGCAAATCCCATCCGGCTTCACGACGTCTTCGTGTCCTTCAGCGTTTTGATACACCCCGTTCGGAAAGCACTCGACGTAATCAATAATCTCCATCGCCTCCTTACCCAAGATTTCCTTTTGTTTGTTGCAGTTTTCACACCAAAACGCGCCGTAGAGTCTCGCTCCAGCCTCCTTGAGAGCTTTAGCCACCGCGAGCGCTTCTTCGCTCGACTCGCTCGTCACGACGTACGGGGTGTACGGCACCGCGACAACCTTCTTCGGCGTCGCCGATTCTTCGGCCAGAACGATCGCATTCGGTTGCGTCACCGCGACGAGGGTCGCCAAACCGCCCATCAACGCGCGTCTTCGGTCGACCATCACTGCGGCTTCTTCGGATTGTTCTCGTTGTTGTTGACGAGCAGCGCGAGCGACGATCATCGTCTTCGTCGAGCGCCGAGACGTACGACGAACCGGGATGATCGTCTTCGTCTTCGTTGTTGTCGTCTGGGCGGCGGCGGCTGCAATCATCATGCTTCCTACTTTGCTCACGCGGTGGGTCGTTGGGTCGTCGTCGGCGTGTGCAGCGCCGGCGGTATCACTCGTCCTCGGATAAGATGATGGTGGTTGTGAAACGCTTTTTTTCGTTGTCAACTGCGTCTTCGTATCACTACAATAATCTACACCGCGATGACGATCGTCATGAATCTCTGGGATGGATGATGACCCCCACGCGAGATTTTTCGTTTACCCTCCTCCAATCTCAGCATGAAGCTTGTCGAGAACGTTTTGGACTCGGTGCTTCATCACCGGTTGGCCTCGCTTTGTCTTTTTACGCATGAGTTCCTTTTTGCCTCGTCTCTTATCCCTTTGTTCCCTCAGCGCGGCGTCGCGTTTCGCCTTCTCTTCGAGAAAGGTTTTACGTTCATCCTCGCGTTGTCGACGAGCCTCCGCGGCGCGTTCTTGCGCCTTGGCGAGCGCGTGGGATTTCTTTTTACCAGACACCGACTTCACCTCTTCTGGCGGCGCTTCGTCTTTGTCGTCTTTGTCTTTGTTCACCGCTCGCTCCATCGTTCCAACCTCCCCACGACCGCGCGTGACGACATTAGGATCATCAATCGCCGCCAATCGCTTCGCGTAAACCTCCGGATCGAACCCTTCATCCCGTTCAAACTCCCCTTTCAACTTCTTCTTCAGTCGCTCGTACTTTGCCTTTTTCGCCGCCAGTCTCGCCGCCGATTCCTTGATTCTCGCCCGTTTATCGTACGTTGATTTACGCGCCTTGACGAACCGATCGATGCTCAGCGCGGTTTTACCAGTGCGTTTCATCTCGCTTCGTCGCAACGTCGTCTTAGCTCGTTGCCATCCTGGGGCGTCATCGTCACGGTGGTGACGACCAGTGCTCCTCTTCTCGTCGGCGGCGCCCATGTGGTGATTGAAAGAGAGAATGAATCAACGACGCGTTCCTCTGGACGACGATGAACGATGAAGGACGAACACGGAAGAGAAGACGCAATGATTCAGATGCGCGACAATGAGACGACGCGACGCGACGACGAGGTGCGCGCGCACAACACACTGAGGACTGGACGACTGGAAGACGAGAATTTTTGGGGCGTCCTTGTGTCAGAAATTTGTATGATTAAACAGTGACGAAAAACACATTCTAAAAACGAAACTAGAGTCCAACGCTGCGAGTCGCGGTCGCCTCACACGTCGTCGACGGAAACGCACCCGAACCGAAAGCGGGATGGCGACGACGACGACGACGACGAGGACGGAGAACGAGACGTCGAACTCGAACGGCGTCGGCGCGGCGGCGACGCTGACGGCGGCGACGGAACGGGCGAGAGCGGTGTTGCGAAACGCGAGTGAGCTGGAGCGCTTGACGCGAGAGAGGATAGACCGAACGACGTCGGACGCGGCGTTTAGAGTGGCGAAAACGATCGAGACTGCGAGAGAAGCGGTCGGGGGCGTCGCGGGGACGGCGGCGGCGCACGCCGAGGCGCTGGCGGAGCGGGCGAAAGAGGAGGAGGATGCGTTTTTTAAGCGGGCGAGCAAGTGGGCGACGGAGCGGGCGAGAGAGAACCCGGCGACGACGTGCGCTGGGGCGCTGGCGTTCCTCGCGGTGGCGCTACCGGGACCGAGAACGCTGATTTGGAGATCTACGATTGGGCGTTTACAGAGCGAGGAAGCCATCTTTAACGCGTGCGTGCGGAGGAGCGAAAGCTTGGCGTTGGACGCCGAAGCGGCGCGGATGGATATTCAAAACTTAGCCGCGGCGGCGGCGGAAGCCGAGGCGGAGATGAAGCGCGGCGCAGCCAATCTTCGCGCCGCGGCGAGATCGCTGAAATCGATTGAATCCAAAACCTACGGCATGGATGCCCGAGCAACGGCGTTGTTGAACGATTTGCGCGTGTTACCCGGGAAGGAGGCGGTGGAGCTGAGAGGCGTCGTGGCGTCCACTTCTGACGTCGTCGCTTCGCGTCGAAACGCCGCCCTCGCCGCGCTCAAGCGCATCTACAAGAGCGGGATCGAGGTATGACCACGAACACCGAGTCCAGCCCGCGTGTATCATTTCCCTTCTCTTAGAGCACCACCCGCACATAGCCAATTAAATCGATCGCGAGACTCATTTTTAAACGATTCGTGTTCACTTTGTAAACGATCCACTCATCCGCCCGATCGGTTCGCCACGTGGAGGTTTCCCCCCGCATACCGGTGTGCGTCCGCCGAAGACGCGCGTACACGAAACGCGCGAATCGGCGGACGCACACGGGGATGAGGGAGGGAGGGAGGGTTGGTGTTGAGTTGAGAGAGGGGGGGGCAGTGTCTTTCAACTGCGCGTGAGAAATGGTAAAAAAGATTGTGACGCTCGACCGCCCCGAGCGCGGGCGTGTCGTTCGCTCGTTCGTTCGTTCGCTCGTTCGTTCTCGTGTATTTGACGGTTCGTGACCCTCCAAATACACATGATGTCACTATTGGCCACCAATTGTAAAATTCATTAATAGTCGAGCGGCAACGACCTCGACGCGCACTCACTACTGGTCACGCGCGTGTGCGCCCCGCACGAGGAAGAGGACGACGACGAGGGTCATGACGACGACGACGACGACGACGATCGCGTGTGGTGGTAAGAGTAGTGTACGCATCGCTTCGGTGTCTTCGGTGTCGTCGCGTCGAGGATGGGATCGAAGCAGTACGCGACGAGGCGGCGGGTGTGTGACTCGGATTGGACGACGGGAACTGTTCGATGGGTTGACGACGACGACGATGCTCGGGGTTTTGTTCGCCGCGACGGAGGGACCGAGCGAGGCGAAGACGTATAAGAGATCGTTTCGGGAGCGGTTCGAGACGTCGATTTCGTCGGCGACGCACGACTACTCATTTTCGCTTCCGGATGACTGGGAAACTGACATAGTCTCGTTGAATGACGGAAAGCTCTACGGGGTGGATACGAGGTACAAGTCTGGGGATGGGAACGGACAGTTGGCGGTGTCGGTGCTTCCGTTCGTGGGGTCGGATACGATTAAGGATGCGGGAACGCCAGAACAAGTTCTCGAGCGCTTTGACGAGCTCGTGGGCGCGTATTGGGAGAAGAACGGGTTTGGTATACCTGGTAACGCGGGGACGCCGAAAGACACGAGCGTGGTAACGAAAAATGGGGTCATTTATTACAAGTATGAACTCGAGCGTCCGCACAATTTGATTTCGGCATCCGTCGTAGATGGTCAACTCTATCTCATGGTGGCGAGCTGCGGCGCGAGAAGTTGGAAGACGGAGGAGTCAACGCTGCGCACAATCGTAGATTCCTTCTCCGTCCCACCGTAAGAATGTAGCTATTCTGTGAGTAAGAGAATGTTTAAATTTCGTCATCATTTCCAGTCATCCGGTAATCTCTTCTTGTTGGAGCTCTGAATTCGAGAAAATCGGTGTTGCGTCAAGTCGCGGTTCATATCAGTCGAGTGCAGTCTTCTCGCATCTTGAGTGGTTCTCGGCATGCGATACGATTCGACAATGTTTGGAAAAGTTGACGGCGAACCCATCGCGCGAGATGGTGCTTTCGGAGGTTCTTGTCTCGGTTTCGTCTGCCATAATCTGCCTCTAGCTGTGGCCGTCGGTGGATTTTGCTGGCCAGCAATATACCTTTGCGAAACTGGTGAGAACAAAGAACGTGGAGTACCAGGCGGTGAAGTGCTGAGATCAAGAGCGGGGGAAGGAATGTCAACCTTCCGCTGCTGAATCGAAGGGCCCATCGGTGACTCATCCAATGAGAAGGATCTCAAATTTCTGAAAGTCTCATCCGTCACGTGCTCGAGTCGCCGTGAAGACGGCCGAAGCTCTGAATCGCGCGGTGAGAGAATGCCAGACTCGAAAGCGTTAGCCTGAGGGCTTGGACTTGAGTCTCCTAACACGCTCAGTGGACATCCAAGGACAGGATATGTGCGCACGTACTCGATGACCTCTCGATCAACTCTACCAGTGATGTCGAGAACATTTTTTATCTTGTCATCCGCCAACATCATGCACGCAGAAATCGGATTGAGCATCGGAAACGCCGAGCACAGCTCAGACTCAGCGCCAGATGGTTTGTTTGGAATTGAACCAGAGAAATTTGAAGATTCGCTTCCGCAGGAGAGCACAGAAAAGAGACCTTCAATGACGTCAATGTCTATGTAATACTTGACGTCGAGTTCAATGCCGAGCTGCTTGCTGTCTAAACACAGGCGTCGTTCGATGGATTGCGCCAGACGTAAAAAGTCTAAATTGCCTTCGAATACGATCGTCCCGGAGTGAAAAGAGTTCGCCATAGCGGCAGTCAAGTCTTCAGATAGAGAAAGGATTTCCAACTGTGAAGGATAATCTTCGGCAAAGTATTCCGGCACAATCATAATGACTGCGTGCACGCGATCGACGCGCGTCACACACGCGTCAACATCGATGGAGGATTCCCGAAATACGACTTCATATCCCTCCTTGGAAAGAAGGGCTTGGGTTTCCAAGAATAAAAGCTCTCGCGCCTTGAAGATTTGACGTGATGTGTTCATCACGACGACGTGACGAGGCACGCCGGATAAATCCATCGTGGGTGATGCTTCTCTGAACGGCTCGTCAAAGACGGTGTCTACTGCTTGCTGGTTACTCTTCTCAGCGGGCGCATGATTGAATGCGGATGACGCAGGTTCCAATTCTTGCAACCGATGTCGTTCGTCTTTCACCTTGAAAATGAAGACAAACTCATTCATGGAGTGGCGCAATGCCGTGACAGAGCTTATCGTATCCAAAGATGGCGCATAGTACACGCAAGTCGAAAATAATTTCAATGGAAAGCATTCTTGAGCAAGATGCTCCTCTAAAACGATCAACACGTCCGATCCTTCCGCAGCGATGGACACAGCTCTCGCAAAGTCTTCGTAATCCGCTGATGTCATATGCTTGAACTCCTGCTTTGCGTCAAACTGCGAAACGCGCATCCCGCACTTGGCGACGAAGCGTTTAATTGACAAGATACCCATGACACTGGGAAAAATTAAAAGCATTTTACCACCAGTCACTACCAAACGCGCCAAGAGGCTTTTCAATTCTCGGAGCTTTGGATGGTTGATGAGCGTGCCCTTCTGCACAGTCGCGTCGTGTCTCTCAAGCAACCTTGTAATGTCTTGTAAATCGGGTTCATTCTTCGTACGGTTGTTCATGTACGAATACGTATCGTGAATACCATATGTTTGCATCAAGTGTGCCGCGATTTGGCAGCAGAGCAAGCTCGAAAGATGACCAAGTATTGTTGAAGATTCGTGCTTGAAGTGCTTCAACATGTCTGTCAGCGCTTGAGAATCAGAAGGCTCAAACTGAGGCACCTTGGCTTGAATATCGAGTGGTAAAATCTGTGTGATGTAGGTATATCTCTGCGCAAAAATATCGAGCATTTCATTGTGCTGTGACTCAAGTCTCAGCTCGACTGTGTCAATGCTGCAATTCTTCGCCTCAGACTTTGTCAACGATTTAGATTCGCTCAATGCCGGGTACTGCGAAATTTCCTCAGCCGCCTTCTTTTGCGCTTCTTTCGAATCCTCTCTCGTCGTAAGACCATCCCAGCTCCAGTCTTCGGCGTCGTTTATGAAGGCTACGTCATCCATCGCGGGCACAAACGAAGGCAACTCGTCGGAATCAGCGTCGTACTTGACCTCGCTCATCGCCTGCAAGAAATTTGGAAACGGCGCGTTCCAAGAAGGCTTAAACTTCGATTGCTGCTTGAAATCTTTGATGCTATCGACAATGTTTTCCATAATTTGTGTGGTTCGAGCTTCGAAATTTTCTTTTCCGTCGTCAATCTCGGGTACCTGCATCGGCTTGAGTTGAAATTCGCATCCGGGCACCTCTAAGAGTTTCTGCGTCACATCCTCCTTGGTTTTGGTCAATAAATCATCAGGTAAAGCCATCGTCGCGTGTTCTTCAGCGCGAGTTGTGAGAGGTTCTAACGCCTTTTGCAGGCTCACGTGCGTCGTTTCGGGATTGACATCCTCCATCAACTTTGGAAAGATGCCGTCGTTCATGTTGACTCGCTCTGGAATGTCTCGGCGTGCTTGCTGCGTCTCTAGTTTTGCCGGACGAAGCAAGTTTTTGAGGTACATCCTAGAGTCTTCGCTCTCGATGAAAATCTCCGACGAAATATCGTGCTCATCAATTTTTTCAGTCATCGAAAGCAAGAGATGCAGCGGACTGAGAAGTTCTTCGGGAGTGAAAATACACATTGGCTCCACCGTTGACGGCGTCAACGAGGAGTAATCAACCAGTTTACCCGCTTCCTTCTCCGCGTCTTCCTCCATCGGCTGCGATTGACAGACGTCGAATCTCTGCTGCAGATCGTTCTCGACGCAATCGAGCGCGTTCAACTCGCTCTCGCTCAGCTGAAACATTTTCGATGCGTCCGAGGCTCCAATGTTCGCCGCGAGAATCAACTTGCGCTTCATCGCCTCTGTCTCACCCTCGTATTCCTGCACCGGCGTCTCCATCATCGGCACCAACGACGTCTGATGTCGCACAGCGTCTTCTTTCTCATACAATCGCGGATTCGTCTCCAAATCAATCTTTTCCGGCTCTTCTTCTCTTCGACCCTCCTCGACTCGCGTCCACGCCGTCGACTCTTCTCGTCGCTCCAATCCCAACGCCTCAATCACGTCCATCGCCCGAAACGCCCCAGACGTCGCCCCATCGTGCGGGTACCTTCTCGTACCCGTCATCGTTTCCGCATTCACCGTCGTCGCGTCACCATCTTCGTCCTCATCGTCCTCGTCTTCGTCTTCAGATATAAACGTCGCGGTCGTCTTCTCGCCCTTCTCGTCACTCTCCTCATCCTCATCCTCATCCTCCTCGCGAGCGGCATCCACCACGTCTCCTCCGTTTCGTCTCGCTTCGTCCTCCAATTCCGTTCGTCGCACTCCCAAGTACCGCATCGTCGTCGTCGCGCTCTAAAACGCGCCCTCGGACCTCGCGCCAGTCGTCGGGAGACAGTCGTCAGTCGGGAGACAGTCGTCAGTCGGGAGACACGAACCGACTCTGTGAGGACGACTGACGCCCGGGGGAGGACTGACGAGTGACGACTGACGACTGAGGACTGACGATGAGATTCCCACACGTCCGATTTCAAAACAAACCACTCGACCACGACCACGTATGTCAGTCAGTCATCACATAGTATAGATATAAAAAATCTATCAAAGTTAGCAGCATATAAGTACTTAACTGTACGAGTACACACAAAGGATATCGTCGACGTCGTCCACGTCGTCGTCGTCATCACACACACACGTAGAGAGAGGTGTGGTGTGGGTGAGAGGGTCCCGCGAGTCGGCGACGCAGGGAGGGGCGACGACGACGACGACGACGACGAGTTTGACGACGACGAGTGGACGACGACGAGGATGACGACGACGACGACGATGATGATGACGATGACGACGATGCGAACCGCGACGGTGGCGGCGAAGCGCTCCTCCGTCTCCTCTTCCTCCTCGACGACGACCGCGGCGGCGGGACGGCACGGCGGAGGGTTTCCTTCCCGTCGTCCGTGTGGGAGACCGCTGCGCGCGCCGACGACGCGGCGAGGACGCGGTTTGATCGCGGAAGCGGCGACGGGTGATGCGGTGGACGAGGAGGAGGGCGAAGGAAGACGACGATTCGTGCGGGGGGCGGATGGAAAGTACGAGCGAGAGGGCGGGGGGGGACGCGCGGGCGGGGGACGCTCGGGCGGCGGTGGACGCGGTGGACGCGGCGGCGGAGGGGGGCGCGGCGGCGGGGGC